>ERZ1036470.62-NODE-62-length-73794-cov-141.905437_pt1 | contig 73794 bp, 74 predicted proteins | sample MGYA00514232_ERZ1036470 | MGnify/ENA primary metagenome ERZ1036470 (study PRJEB33795, sample SAMN09464898) | human gut metagenome | isolation source: Bloodstream | host: Homo sapiens | place: USA: Stanford, California | collected 2016-02 ... | reverse complement strand
TATAGCAGAACTTAAAATATAAATGAGGTTGTGCCAACGTTTTGACACAACCTCTATCTCTTTCATTTTTACACCTTTGTTGCGCAGGTATTCAATGCGTCTGTATATTTCAGGCAGTTCGTTCATCTCGTTGTGGTATAATGGCTCTTTATTCAAAATGTTTGCAAAGAAAGCCGTGGGATGTTATGCTTTCATTACATTAATATTGCATTAATGTTACATTATAAAATGTTGATTTCATGAATATTATTAATAATGGGAATTCATTTTTGCTGTTAAAATACCGCCTTACTTTTGCTGCCGGAATCAAAAACAAGATAGATGTCATGAATGCGATAATCGGTAAAAAAGAACTCACAGTTTCCAATAAGAATTTATCTGATGCCTTATTCATTCTTTGGGCGGGTGGAGCTGCTTTGCTCTCTTATTCTTTGGTGTATGCATTGCGTAAACCATTTACAGCGGCTACGTTTGACGGACTCGATTTTTTCGGTATGGACTATAAGACTGCAACCAGCATTGTACAGATATCCGGCTATTTTATTTCCAAGCTGATAGGTATCAAGGTCATTTCCGAGTTGAAGAAGGAAAACCGCTTAAAGTTCATTATCCTGTCAGTGGCGGTTGCCGAACTTTCCCTTGTACTTTTCGGAGCGCTTCCGCAACCGTTCAATGTATTTGCCCTGTTTTTTAACGGGCTTTCCTTAGGGTGTATGTGGGGAGTGATTTTCAGTTTTCTGGAAGGGCGTCGTGTCACGGATTTACTGGCAAGTCTTATGGGGTTGAGCATCGTTATCAGTTCGGGGACCGCAAAGTCGATTGGACTTTTTGTGATGGATAATTTGCATATCAGTGAATTCTGGATGCCCGCTTTCATCGGTGCATTTGCTTTTCCGCTGTTGTCATTTCTGGGATGGCTGATGACACGGATGCCGCAACCCACGCAAGCAGATAAAGAACTGCGCACGGAAAGGGTTGCCCTGGACAGTAAGGCACGTTTAAGTCTGTTCAAGAACTTTATGCCTGTGCTGGTAATGTTATTCTTTGCCAATCTGTTCGTTACGGTATTACAGGATATCAAGGAAGATTTTCTGGTGAAGATACTCGATGTCGATGCGGCGGGACTCTCGTCATGGGCGTTTGCCAAGGTGGATGCAACGGTTACATTGATAATTCTGTGTATGTTCGGGCTGATGTCCGCAGTACGGAGCAACATAAAGGTGTTGTGTATGCTGTTGGGGCTGGTCACTTGCGGTACGGCTACGTTGAGTTTTCTGGCTTTCAATTATTCTGCCTTGCAATTGCAGCCCATGACATGGCTGTTCCTTCAAAGCTTGTCGCTCTACACGGTCTACCTTAGTTTCCAGACACTCTTTTTCGAGCGTTTCATCGCTTGTTTCAAGATAAAAGGGAATGTGGGCTTTTTCATTATAACACTGGACTTCATCGGTTATACGGGTACAGTGGTGGTGCTGATATTCAAGGAGTTCTTTAATCCTGCTGTCAACTGGCTGGACTTTTACAATCTGATGTCCGGTTATGTGGGTATAGCATGCAGTGTAGCTTTTATAGGTTCGGCAGTTTATCTGATACAGCGTTATCGTCGTGAGAAATATGCGGAAGTTTCCGGTGAAGAACTCGATACTCCCCACCCGGCGGGTGGTTTATCCGGTAAGCGTGTTGCATTGGAACTTCTTCCGGATATGGCAAAATAAACGGATAGGGAAATAACTCAAAGATAGTGATTATGAAGAAAATTGAATGTATTATTATGGATTGGGCAGGTACGGCAGTCGATTACGGCTGTTTCGCTCCGGTTGCCGCTTTCATTGAGAGTTTTAATGTGATAGGCACTCCGGTAACGGCTGCTGAAACGCGTGCTCACATGGGACTGACCAAAGTAGAGGAAATACGCGCCTTGTTCAATATAGACCGCGTAAGAAACGAGTTTCAGGAGAAATACGGACGTCCGTATGCTGAGGAAGATATATTGGCGCGCTATGCAGACTTTCAGCGTGTGTTGTTTGCCTCTCTGGAAGATTATACAACACCTATTCCCGGTGTGGTTGAAACGATATCGGGATTGCGTGTGCAAGGAATTAAGATAGGCTCCACTACCGGCTATACCCGTGCGATGATGGATGTAGTGTTGCCGGCTGCCGCAGCCCGCGGATATGTGGTTGATAATTGTGTCACGTCCGACGGACTTCCTACCGGTCGCCCCGCTCCTTATATGATTTATAAGAATATGACGGAACTTGCCGTTCCCTCGGTGGACTGTGTTGTGAAGGTAGGCGACACGATTGCCGACATCAAAGAAGGAGTGAATGCCAAAGTGTGGACGGTGGGCGTAGTGCTTGGCAGTAACGAACTGGGTCTTACCCTGGATGAAGTGAATGCTTTGCCTGCTACCGAACTGGAGCTCCGCAAACAGGATGTCCGCAACCGTATGCTGGCTGCCGGAGCCCATTATACAGTAGACTCCATTGAAGAACTTCCTGCCGTAATAGATAATATTAATAACTTTAAACTATCAAGAATATGAAACCTTACATTTTATTGACTCCCGGACCTCTTACTACTTCCGAAACCGTAAAAGAAGCCATGCTCACCGATTGGTGTACATGGGATGCGGATTATAATGTGCATATCGTAGAGGAAATACGCAAATCCCTCGTTGCACTCGCTACAAAGCAAACCGATGAATATACGTCCGTTCTTCTGCAAGGCAGTGGAACCTATTGTGTGGAAGCCGTTATAGGAAGTACCGTTAAGCCGGGTGACAAACTGCTGATTTTGAGCAATGGAGCTTATGGTGACCGTATGGGAAATATCGCTGAGTATCACGGTATCAACTATGATATGCTGGCCTTTGACGAAACGGAGCAGGTGTCCGTCAGCTATGTAGACGATTATCTGGCACATAATGCGGAGATTACGCATGTATCGGTGGTACATTGCGAAACCACTACCGGCGTGCTGAACCCGTTGAAGGAGATAGCCCACATCGTAAAGATGCACGGAAAGAAGCTGATTGTAGATGCTATGAGCAGCTTTGGCGGAGTGCCTTTGGATGTAGAGGAACTGGGTATTGATTTTCTTATCAGCAGCGCCAATAAATGTATCCAGGGTGTACCGGGATTCGGTTTTATCATCGCCCGCAAGTCGGAACTGATGCGCTGCAAGGGTGTTTCCAAATCTCTTTCGCTCGATATTTACGATCAGTGGGAAACGATGGAAAAAGGACATGGAAAGTGGCGTTTCACATCACCTACCCATGTGGTGAGAGCCTTTAAACAGGCTATGGATGAATTGGCTGAAGAAGGAGGGGTAGAGGCACGTCATCAAAGATACTGTAAAAATCATGAAGTATTGGTAGAAGGTATGCGCTCACTCGGCTTCAAGACTCTGTTGCCTGATGCTATACAGTCTCCCGTCATAACTTCTTTCCTTTATCCGAATGCGGATTTTGATTTTAAATCGTTCTATGCACAGCTCAAGGAAAGGGGATTCGTGATTTATCCCGGCAAGATTTCGCAGGCGGATACATTCCGTATTGGCAATATCGGAGATGTGTATCCGGAGGATTTCAGCAAGTTGATAGAGGTAATCAAAGAATGTAAGTATTGATGAACGTTTCGGAAAAACTATGGTTTCTCGGGCATATATTGAGGTACTCTAAGTCATATTCTCAGAGTACCTCAGTTGTATCCTCAGGGTATTCCGATTGTTCCTTCAAGGTACTTCGGCCGTACACTTAGGCATTTCCCTGCCCGGAAAACGTTGTGGGGTACAACAATTATCGGGGGAGAATCGTTGTAGACGTAAGAAAAAATTATATCTTTGTTCGTAGTGTCAGGTATTCATGAAGATGTTGAATCCGATTACGAACTTAAATTTATCTTTATGAAACGATTCTTTCTTTTTGCCGCTGCGGCTGTGTGCATGGTGCTTGCGGGATGTAACGGGCATCGGGAAGATACCCTGTTTATTGCGCAGGTATCGGAACCAGTCGATACTGTTGTGCCTGTAGTGGAAGTGCCTTTCAGAGAGAAATTGCTGACGGCAGCCGATGTGACGCTTACCAAAGATTTGCTTTACGATACATATACGTTGGAAGATACCTATCCGTACAAGGATACCGTGCGTTCTTTCAAATGGGATGTAATCCGCAATTGTCTGGCTTATATAGAGAATATGCAGCGGGACAGTGTGAAGTGGGTGGTATTGCAGAATTATAAGAATCTGAATCGGGAAGCCCCTTTGGTGCGTAAGTTCGTGCGTAATGCCTATCGCCGTGTGGCGGATACGCTTGGGGTGGAGCGTTATCAGTCCGTTCCCTTGTACTTGCCGGGAGATACGTTGGTGCCCGAACGTTATGGCAGAGATGGGACGTTGGCTTACCTGCTGGGTGAGGAAGGCGGTTTCAGCCGTATTCTCCCCATTACGCTGGAGGATGAGTGGCTGGTTCCCCGCCGTTATTTGAAGCTGTTGGCAGACAGCACTGTCTTTAGGCATGTTATTTTCGTAGACCGTCTTGACCAGAATATCGCTACGTTGGAGCGCATGGATAAAGGTGAATGGAAAATCCGCAGCATGAATCCCGCAACGACAGGACGGCATGCACCGCCTTATGCACAGGAAACGCCGCTGGGCATGTATTTACTGCAACAGAAGAAATCGCGCATGGTCTTTCTGAAAGACGGCTCTGCGGCAACGGGCGGATATGCACCTTATGCCAGCCGTTTTACCAACGGAGCCTATATTCATGGAGTACCGGTGAATGTTCCGCGCACAGCCATGATTGAGTATAGCTGGTCGCTGGGTACTACGCCGCGTTCGCACATGTGTGTGCGAAATGCTACTTCACATGCTAAGTTTGTATTTGACTGGGCGCCGACGGAGCGTTCTTTAGTAGTTGTTATCGAATGATTACTTTCTTTTTAACTATCTGTATGATAGTCGTATGGGTGGAAAGTGCTAACTTTGCCGCCGGTATTTTTCAGGTCGGATAGTTATGTTGAGATTTTGCCTCTCCTTTTTATTTCTGTTTTTTCCCTGTTTCCTGTTTTTGGGAAACAGACCTGCTACCTGCATGACGGATAAGCCGGATGTTTCGTTGGCGGCAGAATCGGCAGCATGTGCCGATTTGTATCGTTCCATGCAATTGGAAGGGGTAGTGAGTTGGAAAGCTTTCCGCCAGGCAGTAACGGGCTATCATAAAATAGCAGGCCGTAAACGGGATGTACTGACTCTGATTGATTTTTCACGTCCTTCTACCGAGAAGCGTCTTTTCGTGTTCGATATGAAGCAGCGCAGGCTGCTTTTCTCATCGGTCGTCTCGCACGGAAAAAACAGCGGCGACAAGTATGCCACTTCATTTTCCAATGAATACGGATCTTATAAAAGTTCCCAGGGATTCTATCTGACAGAAACAACCTATCAAGGCAGGAACGGATATTCCCTCATCCTGAACGGATTGGAAAAAGGTATTAACGACCGTGCCCGCGAGCGTGCCATTGTGGTACATGGAGCTGCTTATGCCGATCCTTCGGTTGCAAGCAGGGGAGGGCGTTTGGGACGGAGTTTCGGCTGTCCGGCTGTTCCGCAAAAACTCAGCCGCCCTATTATCGACGCCATTAAAGGGGGAAGCGTGATGTATATCTATGCCGAGGCTCCTGACTATCTGGCTCACAGCTCCGTACTGAAGAAAACGACTGGGTTGTAAGCGACATGTTTATTCAGACAGAAGAACAAAAGGACAAAAGATAGGAAATATGTTCTTTTGTTCTTCTGTCTGAATAAACATGTCGAATCACTCACTCTCCGTATTCTTCGTATCTTTTGATATGTATCAATTTCCCTCAGCATTTCTTTTACTAATTTTGCGTCGAGTTTCGGGGATTAGATTGTATGGCAACATCAAGAGAAATGACGGAAGGACGGGCTCTTCCGCTCATATTTAATTTCACTTTGCCTTTATTGTTGGGTAATTTGCTGCAACAGACCTATTCGTTGGTGGATGCTGCAATTGTCGGTAAATTTTTGGGGATAAATGCACTGGCTTCTGTCGGCGCGAGTACATCAGTCATATTCCTGATACTCGGTTTCTGCAACGGATGTTGCGGAGGATTCGGCATTCCGGTGGCACAGAAGTTCGGAGCGAGGGATTATATTACAATGCGCCGTTATGTGGCGGTCAGCTTGCAATTGGCTGCGGTGATGTCGGTGGTGCTTGCTGTGGTTACAAGCATCTGTTGTGCAGATATTTTGCGCATGATGCGTACGCCGGACAATATCTTCACCGGAGCTTATTATTATTTGCTTGTAACTTTTATAGGCGTCCCCTGTACCTTCTTCTATAATTTGTTGTCCAGCATTATACGTGCTTTGGGTGATAGCAAGACACCGTTCTGGTTTCTGCTCTTTTCCACCGTCCTGAATATTCTGCTTGACTTGTTTTGCATCCTTGTTTTGGACTGGGGTGTGGCGGGAGCGGCAGTCGCTACTGTCTTTTCTCAAGGAGTATCGGCAGTGCTTTGCTACATCTATATGATGAAACGTTTTGAAATTCTGAGAACCACTCCTGCCGAACGTAAATTCGACAGTGCGCTGGCACGGACGCTGATGTATATCGGAGTGCCTATGGGATTGCAGTTTTCCATTACCGCTATCGGCAGTATTATGCTGCAGAGTGCCAACAATGCGTTGGGTACGGCATGTGTAGCGGCTTTTACGGCTGCCATGCGTATCAAGATGTTCTTTATGTGTCCCTTCGAGAGCTTGGGTATGGCGATGGCCACTTATAGCGGACAAAACTACGGTGCAGGCAAGCCCGAACGTATATGGCAGGGTGTCAAGGCAAGCGCGCTGATGATGATAGTCTACTGGGCGTTCACTTTTGCAGTGCTGATGGTTGGAGCCAAAACGTTTACTCTATTGTTTGTAGAGGCTTCGGAAGTGGAAATTCTGAAAGATGCGGAGCTTTTCCTGCATATATCTGTCTCTTTCTTCCCGATACTTGGTTTGCTTTGTATTTTGCGTTATACAATTCAGGGAGTAGGTTATACCAATTTGGCTATGCTTTCGGGTGTTTCCGAAATGATAGCCCGTATTCTGATCAGTTTGCTGGCAGTTCCGGCGTTCGGCTATATCGCTGTTTGCTTCGGTGACCCGACTGCCTGGATTTTTGCAGATTTATTCCTCATTCCCGCTTTTGTTTATGTCTACCGGCGCATACTGCGAATGAACAAAAATTAGTGTATCTTTGTATCGGTAGTTGGCAAGGTAATGACCGAACGTAAGATTATACATATTGATATGGACGCTTTCTATGCTTCCGTAGAACAGCGCGACAATCCGGAACTGCGTGGCAAACCCGTAGCGGTGGGGCATGCGGAAGAGCGTGGTGTGGTAGCTGCCGCCAGCTATGAAGCCCGTCGGTTCGGGGTGCGTTCGGCAATGTCGTCACAGAAGGCAAAACGGCTGTGTCCGCAGCTTATTTTTATTCCGGGACGTATGGACGTCTATAAATCGGTGTCCCGTCAAATTCATGAGATATTCCATGAATATACGGATGTCATAGAACCTATCTCTTTGGATGAGGCGTTTCTGGATGTGACGGAAAATAAACCGGGTATTCTTCTGGCTGTGGATATAGCCAGAGAAATCAAACGGAAAGTGCGCGAGCGGCTGAGTCTGGTGGCCTCTGCCGGAGTTTCCTACAATAAGTTTCTTGCCAAGATAGCATCCGATTACCGTAAACCCGACGGTTTGTGTACCATTCATCCCGACCAGGCTTTGGAATTTATAGCACATCTGCCGATAGAGAGTTTCTGGGGAGTGGGCCCGGTGACGGCAAGGAAGATGCATGTTTTGGGGATACATACCGGAGAGCAACTGCGTGCCTGTTCGCAAGCGATGCTGTTGCGCGAGTTCGGTAAGGTGGGGAACATCTATTATGATTTTGCGCGCGGGATAGATCTTCGTCCTGTAGAAGCGGTGCGCATTCGTAAGTCTGTGGGGTGTGAACATACTTTGGAGAAGGATATTAACCGGCGGTCGTCGGTCATTATTGAGTTGTATCATACTGCGGTGGAACTGGTAACCCGTCTGGAACATAAGAACTTCCGGGGGAATACGCTGACGCTGAAAATTAAGTTCCACGATTTCAGCCAGATCACCCGCAGCGTTACGCAGTCCAAGGAATTGACGGCACTCGATGTGATCCTGCCGTTGGCGAAACAACTGTTGAGGGAGGTTGATTACGAACATCATCCTATCCGTCTGATAGGCCTTTCCGTATCCAACCCTCGTGAAGAAAGTGATGAAAAAGGTGTTTGGGAACAGCTGAGTTTTGAATTTAGTGACTGGTAATTCGATGAATAAAAGACATGTTCCTGATATAAATAAATTCTTATTATTCGCTTAAGACCAAAAGAATGGTATCTTTGCAATGTAGAACGTAAAAATGTAATGCAGTGGGTTGTCTGATGAATGTTTTATGGCTGGTGTTCGGCGGTATACTTACTGCCGTGGAGTATATGATTGCCAGTTTGCTGATGATGATTACAATCGTCGGCATTCCTTTCGGTATGCAAACAATGAAGATGGCGGGTCTTGCCCTGTGGCCTTTCGGCAAAGAGGTGCGCAGCGGAGAGCGTTCGGGAGGCTGTCTGTACATACTGATGAATGTATTGTGGATTTTTCTGGGAGGAATATGGATTTGCCTTTCGCATTTGGGGTTCGGCGTATTGCTGTGTATCACCGTCATCGGTATTCCTTTCGGGATGCAGCATTTCAAACTTGCCGCTTTGGCGTTGGCACCTTTCGGAAAAGATATTGTGGAATCATAACATCCTATTATCCCGTATAGGCAGGAGGCTTGTAAAAGAAGAGGGCAGGAAATGAAAATTTCCCGCCCCCGTTCATTTTATTTAAAGGTGTAATTTACATGGTCATGGCAGCTTGCTTTGCAAGCAGTTTTTGCAGTTTGCCGTTTAAAGTTTGGCACATAGTTCCGTTACCCATTGCCTGATAGCGTTTGATACGGTACTGTAACATAAAAATTTCATTTTCATTCTTTTTCATAATCGTCTTCTTTTTTGCTTTCCGCGTTTCGGAAAGCGGTTGAACATCTTTTATTGTTTTCTCTCTTATTAACGCTGCAAAGATACAAAATGTTTATGAGAAATATGTTTTATAACATAGAAATCTGCATTTTTTCCTTCATTTTCTTGAAAAATACCTTGTTTTGCCATCTGCGTATTACAAATATATTGCATATCTTTGTGTCATACAACCTTAATAACTACGTATATCATGAGACACTCTACTTTACTTTCCGGAATAATCTGTCTGTTATGTCTGCTGGCTGCTTGCGGTGACTCTCATTTCATGACGGATGCTTCTTACCGTTCGCGTGTGGAGCGAGACTTCCAACAGAAAAAAGCTTTGATGCCGCAAGGAGACTTATTTGCCATATTCGAAACCTCTCTCAGTGATTATGAGCGTGAGGCGCTGGAATTTCTTTATGCCTACATGCCTTTGGCGGATATTGCGGATTATTCAGGGGAGTTTCATCTGATGAATGTGCGCGCTTCCCGGCAGGCTGCCGATGAAATGCCGTGGGGAAAGCGTATTCCCGAAGATATATTCCGGCATTTTGTTCTTCCGGTGCGGGTGAACAATGAGCATTTGGACAGCGCGCGTGTCGTATTCTACAAGGAATTGAAGGACCGGGTAAAAACGCTTTCCCTACAGGATGCCATTCTGGAGGTGAACCACTGGTGTCATGAAAAAGCCATTTATACACCTTCCGATGCCCGTACAAGTTCACCGCTGGCAACGGTGCGTACCGCTTACGGCCGTTGTGGCGAGGAATCCACATTTCTGGTTGCCGCTCTCCGTTCGGTGGGCATTCCGGCGCGACAGGTATATACTCCCCGTTGGGCGCATACCGATGACAACCATGCGTGGGTAGAGGCATGGGCAGACGGAAAATGGTATTTTCTGGGAGCTTGCGAACCCGAACCGGTACTTAATCTCGGTTGGTTCAACGCGCCCGCAAGCCGGGGAATGCTGATGCATACAAAAGTATTCGGACGCTATGAGGGAGCGGAAGAGGTAATGTCCGTTACCCCTACCTATACTGAAATCAATGTGATTGGCAACTACGCGCCTACTGCAAAGGCTTCCGTAACCGTAGTGGATGCCGGCGGTGTTCCTGTGGACAGTGCTTGTGTGGAATTCAAGCTATACAATTATGCAGAATTTTATACGGTAGCCACCAAATACACCTCTGCCGGCGGCATTTGCGGGCTGACGGCCGGTAAAGGGGATATGTTGGTGTGGGCATCGAAAGACGGACATTTCGGCTTTGCCAGACTTTCTTTCGGCAAACAGTCGGAACTGACGGTGAAACTTGATAAAAAGGAAGGTGACGCATTTGCCATAGATATGGATATCGTACCGCCGTCGGAAACAGCCAATCTGCCTGAGGTAACCCCGGAACAGCGTGCGGAGAACGACAGAAGGCTGGCGCAGGAAGATTCTATCCGCAATGCCTATACGGCAACGTTTATGACGGAGGATGCGGCGCGTGCTTTTGCCCGCCGGTACAAGTTGGATGAGGATGCGGTTGCCGGAATATTGGTAGCTTCCCGCGGCAACCACAAGGTTATCTGCGATTTCATGACCCGCCTTCGTTCCGAAAAGTCGAAGAAGGGCGGTATCGACCTGTTGCAACGGATTTCGACAAAAGACCTTCGGGATGTCAGTCTGGAAGTACTGATAGACCATATGTTGTCCAATGTACGCACCGGTGCGGAGTATTTCCGCAAGTATGTACGCAATCCGCGCGTAAGTAATGAAATGCTGACTCCGTACAAGGCTTTCTTCAGGAAGGTGGTTTCAAAGGAAGATGCGGAGGCTTATGTAGCGCAACCGATGAAGCTGGTGGAGTGGGTAGCAGGGAACATCCGTGTGGACAAGCATTGCAATTTGGGCGGTGATCCCATATCTCCCGAAGGTGTGTGGAGGACACGGTTGGCAGATGCACACAGCCGCGATATTTTCTTTGTATCCATGGCGCGCAGCATGGGCATACCTGCACGTATAGACGAGGTGACGGGCAAGGTGCAACTGATGAAAGAAGAGGGTGCGCTGGATGTGGATTTGGACTGTAAGGATACTGTATTTATGGAGGAACTTGTTCCGCAGAAAGGCCGGCTGATTGCTGAATATTCGCCTGTCAAGTCTTTGGATGATCCTAAATATTACTCTCATTTCACCCTTTCGAAAGTGACTCCGCAAGGCAGGTTGCAACTGCTGTCTTACGATGAGGGTGATCTCGATATGGGCAGCGGCACTACCTGGAGCAGCCTGTTGAAGAAAGGTACGGTGCTGGATGCCGGCGATTATCTCTTGGTAACCGGAACCCGCCTAGCAAGCGGAGGTGTGCTTTCCCGCCTCACGGAATTCAGTATCAATCCCGGACAGACCACCCGGCTTGAGTTGGTAATGCGCGAGAGTAAGGATGAGGTGCAGGTGATAGGCAGCTTCAATTCGGAAGCTCTCTTTACCCCGCTTCAGGCGGAGAATTCTGAGCAAAGCCTGTTGGAGGCCTGCGGCCGGGGATATTTTGTCGTTGGAATCTTGGGAGTCAATCAGGAACCTACCAATCATGCGCTGCGTGACATTGCTGCTTTCAAGCCCGGTTTGGAGAAGTGGGGACGCAAGATGGTACTGCTTTTCCCGAATGAGACTCAATATAAGAAATTCCGTCCGGATGAATTTCCAGGCTTGCCGTCTACCATTATCTACGGTATAGATACAAACGGTATTGCAGCGCAGATTGCAGAAACCATGAAATTGAGACATAAGGAAATCCTGCCGGTATTTATCATTGCTGATACATTCAACCGGGTGGTGTTTGTTTCGCAAGGCTATACGATAGGCTTGGGAGAACAATTGATGAAAACGGTAGAAGGACTGTAACGTGGGTTATATTCTATCCGGATTCTGGTACTATCTCATTCGGTTATTTGGGCGATTGTGGCTTTTACTCTTTCTTGGGTTGTCACATTTCGCTCAAATTCATTGATTTGTACGGTTGCCCCCATCGGTACCCGTTCTTTGCGGTATTGCATACGGCTCGCTACGGTTTCCCTTGCAGAGAAATGAAATTCGTGGATACCCGTTTCACGGGCAATGCGTGCGATGTTGTTCTCATTTACTCCGCAACCGGCGAGTAAGGTAATGCGTCCTGCTGCCTGCAACTGGAGTTCTTTCAATAGAGGAATGCCCGCTTCGGCGGTGGGTTGCTGACCGGAAGTCAGAATACGGTCACATCCGAGGCTGATAATATCTTCCAACGCCTTTTGCGGATTGCGGCAAACATCGAAAGCCCGGTGAAAAGTTACCGATATGTCTTGGGCAGCTTCCATAAACTGCTTCATTAGAGGAATATCCACTTCTCCATCTGCCGTCAGACAGCCTAAAACAATACCGTCTGCCCCTAAACGGCGGGCATTGTCTATGTCCTTTAGCATGATACGTTGCTCGATAGGGGAATACAGGAAATCACCGCTGCGGGGGCGGATAATGACGTGCAACCTGGTGTTTTGCAAGACTTCTCTCGCTATGACAATATCACCGTAGGAAGGGGTTGTTCCCCCTTCGGGTATCCCGGCGCATAATTCTACCCGATTGGCTCCGCCGGCTTGGGCGGCGATGCAACTCTCTACGGAGTTTGCGCAGACTTCAAATAAATACTCCTTCATGGCTTTGGTTTTTGCATTATACCGGCAAAAATAAGAAAACTCCGCAAACTCCGGAACAATATAAAATAAAAAAAGGAGCGAAAGTCCGATACCAACGCTCCTCTTATGGTTTTGATTCTCTTGTTTACTTAGCGTAACTTACTGCACGCGTTTCGCGGATAACAGTAATCTTTACTTGTCCGGGATAGGTCATTTCATCCTGTATCTTCTTGGCTATTTCGCCGGAAAGGTTTTCCGTTGCCTTATCGTCAATCTTGTCTGCACCGACGATTACGCGTAACTCGCGTCCTGCCTGGATAGCATATGTCTTCGTTACGCCAGGATAGGACATAGCCAACTGTTCGAGGTCATTCAAGCGTTTGATGTAAGCCTCTACGATTTCGCGGCGTGCTCCCGGACGTGCTCCGGAGATGGCATCGCATACTTGTACGATGGGAGCCAGCAGGCTGGTCATCTCCACTTCGTCATGGTGAGCACCGATGGCATTGCAGATATCCGGTTTTTCCTTGAATTTCTCCGCCAGTTTCATACCGTAGAGTGCGTGCGGCAATTCCGGTTCTTCATCGGGCACTTTACCGATATCGTGCAGCAATCCGGCACGTTTTGCCTTCTTGGGATTCAAACCAAGTTCGGATGCCATCACAGCACAGAGATTGGCTGTTTCGCGGGCATGTTGCAACAGGTTCTGACCATAGGAAGAACGGTATTTCATCTTACCGATGATACGGATAAGTTCGGGATGCAGGCCATGGATACCCAGGTCTATGGTGGTGCGTTTACCGGTTTCGATGATTTCTTCTTCCACTTGCTTGCGTACTTTGGCTACTACTTCCTCGATACGTGCCGGGTGGATACGTCCGTCTGTTACCAGCTGGTGCAGCGCCAGACGGGCAATTTCGCGGCGAACAGGGTCGAAAGCTGATAATACGATGGCTTCCGGAGTGTCATCCACAACGATTTCCACACCGGTAGCTGCTTCCAGCGCACGGATATTGCGTCCTTCACGGCCGATGATACGTCCTTTGATTTCGTCCGATTCGATGTGGAATACAGTAACGGAATTTTCAATGGCGGTTTCTGTTGCCACACGCTGGATAGACTGTATGACGATACGTTTGGCTTCTTTACTTGCTGTCAGTTTGGCATCATCCATAATATCATTGATATAGGATTGCGCCTGTGTCTTGGCTTCTTCCTTCAAGGATTCTACCATACGCTCTTTGGCCTCTTCGGCAGAAAGTCCTGAGATGGCTTCCAGTTTCTCGATTTCCTGGCGTTGCATGTGCTCCAGTTCCTCTTTCTTCTTGTCAACAATGGCCAATTGGGCTTCCAGGTTCTCTTTTACCGCTTCTGCTTCCAGTTTTTTGCGTTGGATTTCCTCCTGGCGTTGGTTCAGCACCAGTTCGCGTTGTTTCAACTTGTTTTCCGCTTGCTGTATCTTTTGGTTACGGAGCGATACTTCTTTCTCCAAATCGGCTTTCTTGTTCAGGAATTTTTCCTTTACTTCAAGCAACTTGTTCTTTTTAATCACTTCTGCTTCGGTCTCGGCTTCTTTGAGGATGCTGTCGTATTTGGACTTCAATCCATGCTTGAAGAACATGTACGAAGCAAATCCGCCAACGATGAAACAGGCAATGGATACTACTATTGTAACTACTGTCATTTTATTAATTTGTTTTTTAAAGTATATAAATAAAAAACACTGCATAAAAGCCTGTCCGTTGCAGGACAAAACTTTTGTACAGTGCGCGACGTTATTTCTTTCATAAAAAACGGACAGAAAATCGTTTTCTTACTCTTCCCTGAAATAAGCTTCCAATACTTCCGTCAGTTCCTTTATCTTGGCTGTATAGGGCTCAGTATCATTACGGTCTTTCAACTGAAGGGTCTCCAAAGCAAATTGATAAGCCACCATGGCTATAATCCTCTCTGAAGAGATGTTCTGATAATGTTCCCGATACGCATTAATCCGGATATTTACCTGCTTGGCAGCTTCCCTTACTATTTCCTCGTCCTCGCGGTTGATGGTGAGGGGATAGGCTGCTCCTGCCATTTGCAGGTTTATCTTTATCTTATCGTTCATACATCCTCTTTCTTTTATTCATTCAACAAAGCGATGCATTTATCGACTTCACGCACTAATTTGGACAATCGCAGTTTCGTCTCTTTTACGTCACTGCCGTTAAGGCTGATTGTCGTAGCTGTTTTTAGGTTCGTGTAGTTGTTTTCCAGCTCTTTGTAGTCAGCACGTACTTTCCCGCATTCTTCTTCTTTAGCTTGTAGAAGTTGCTTAAGTTCAGCATTTTCGCGTTTTAATTCATCATGCAGATAGATTAAATGCCGCAGTCTGGCTTCAAAAGTACTTAATAGCTTCTTTTCTTCGTCTGTCATTACTACACCAAAATTGTACACAAAAATACAATTAACTTGGAGATTACAAAAGCTTTTCAAGGAAAAATGTTCTGTATGCATTAAAATAAGGGGAAAACAGGACTGTTATTAATTTATTTCATGCTGAAATTTTCTCGTCCGACAGCCGTTTCTCTTTCGTCCAACAACTGTCGGACGAAAGAGAAACGGCTGTCGGACGAGAAGTAAACAACTGTCGGACGATTAGATTTTGGCAGGGTTGGCATTAGTCCGTAGTTGTACGGGTAATTGCTTCTTCTATCATTTGGGATAAGTTTGTGTATATGGTTGTTGAAATGTATATAAAATAATTTATTATATAATTTGGTTTATAAAATAAACTTGTTATCTTTGTATCGGAGTTCGAACCCGGAGTTGTAATAATGTGTAATAAAAAACTGGATAAGACTATGGAAGATAGGAAATTGAATGAGAAAGAAAGCTTGGAGCTTATCACTCAAATGATTCGGAACACACGTTGGAATCTGGATGCCGGTAGTGGAAATATGTTTTTATTGTGGGGGTATGTTTGTGTGTTGCTGACTCTGGTTGTTTGGGCCGGGGTTGGTCTGACGCAAAATTTTGCATGGATGTGGGGCTTTTGGGGAATTCCCGTTGTGGGCTACCTGCTGAGTTACATTTTTATGCGGAAAAAGGACAAGCCGGTGAGTTTGTATATAGATAAAGTATTGAATGAGATGTGGCAGTTTATGGGAATCGTCTGTCTGGCGGTTGCGTTGATGGCCGCATACTTCCATGCTTTCGAAGTAATATTGCCTTTGTGTGCCATATTGCTTTCGTTGGGCAGTATCTTTACGGGGGTTCTCATTCGTTATACCCGGTTTTCGGGCTTGTCGAGCATGGGCGTTCTGTTGGGCTTGAGAATGTTGTTTGAAGTTTGGGATAAGTCCTCTTTTTTGCAGATATTGCCGGAGTTTGTTCTGGTGGTCATACTCGCAATGATAATACCGGGACATATTTTGAACTATAAAGCGAAGAAGGAAAACAAAAATAAGAGTAAGTGATATGTTTAAGGAATTAAACCCTTTGCTTCACAGTGAACTGAGGCTTGCCGTAATGTCGTTGCTCATCAGTGTTGAAGAAGCGGATTTTGTATACATCCGCCAGCAGACCGGTGCAACGGCCGGCAATCTTAGTGTGCAACTGGATAAACTTGCCAAAGCGGGGTATATAGTTGTTACCAAGACTTTTAAGGGGAAGATGCCCTGCACGCTTTGCAAGATTACTCCGCAGGGAATAGATGCTTTTGAGGAATATGTGGAGGCGTTGAAATCGTATATAATGAAGTAGGGATGTGAACCCGTTAGTTAAGAGTCTGTTTAAATTCTCTTCAAGAAATGTTTCGGACAGAATTTAAACAGACTCCGGAATAAAAATAAGAAAATATGAAAATTTTGGTTACTTATGCCGTTCAAGGCGAATTTACGGAATTGAAATTTCCCGGTTTGATAGGGGAGGAAGAAGTGCAGGTGGGTTATCTTCGCACCGGAATAGGAAAGGTGAAATCTGCTTTTTACCTTACGGAAGCGATTAATCGTGCGCAGCCCGATTTGGTTGTCAATGTAGGTACGGCAGGAACTGTCCGCCATCAGGTGGGGGATATTTTTGTATGCCGTCATTTTGTAGACCGTGATATGCAGCGGCTGAAAGGGTTTGATATGGAATGCGAGATAGACTCGGCGGAACTGTTGGCGCAAAAAGGATATTGCCTGCATTGGCAGCGAGAAGGAGTGTGCAATACGGGTGATACTTTCCTGACGGAACTGTCGGATGTAAAAGGCGATGTGGTGGATATGGAGGCTTATGCCCAGGCATGGGTGTGCCGTACCAAGAACACGCCGTTCATCGCCGTGAAGTATGTGACGGACATTATCGGGCAGAATTCGGTGAAACACTGGGAAGATAAACTGGCGGATGCCCGTAAAGGACTGGGAGCGTTTTTCGAATCTATTTCAGTGTTTTGAAAGAGAGGATGTGGTAGCTTGTTCCTGCTGCAATCAGCAACAACACTGCCTTTAGCCACCAATAGGGGACTATGAAAAAGATACAGTTGAGGATGGTTATCCATATCAGCGAGACTGAGATGATTTTGGCTCTTAGCGGGATGGCTTTATTTTCACGGAAGTTACGGATGTAGCTTCCCAGGTATTTATGGTGCAGCAGCCGGTTGTAAAGGCGGGGAGAACTGCGTACATAAAGGGCGGCTGTGAGTAGCAGAAACGGAGTAGTAGGCAGTAACGGCAGGAAAATGCCGATGATGCCGAGTGCCAGAGAAAGTGTACCGAACAGAATATAAAGGACTTTCATATCGCAAAAATACATAAAAAGATGAATAATAAAATTGTTTGGCGGTTGTTTATTGTTCATATGTACAGGGAAATATGTTTTCTGCCTGCAACCGGAATCTTTGTGGACATCAGGCAGCCGCACAGTGCCGTAGTGCTCACTGTATGTATGAATAAGCGTCAATCTCGTGTGTAAATTCCAAGTTTTTTGTACTTTTGCTGCCGCATCGAGGTGACATTAGATGCACGGTTCTATAAAATGATATTTTAACCAGCGTATTAACAGTATGTACACAGTCATTAAACGAATGGAGGTTTCGGCTGCACACAGCCTGAATCTTTCTTATCAGAGTAAATGTGAGAATCTGCATGGTCACAATTGGATAATCACAGTCTATTGCCGTGCCAAAGAACTGAATGCCGACGGGATGGTGGTTGATTTCAGCCACATCAAACAGGCGGTGAAAGAAAAACTGGATCACCGGAACATCAATGAAGTCCTTCCCTTTAATCCGACAGCCGAGAATATGGCACGCTGGATATGTAGCCAGATACCTACTTGCTTTAAAGTGGAAGTGCAGGAATCCGGGTCGAATATAGCCATCTATGAGGAGGATTGACAGGAGCGCTTATGAGGAAGATTAACGAAATATTTTACAGCTTGCAAGGAGAGGGCTTTCATACGGGTACTCCGGCTGTTTTTGTGCGTTTCTCCGGTTGCAACCTGAAATGTTCTTTTTGCGATACACAGCACGAAGAGGGTGTGTTGATGTCCGATGAGGAAATTTTGGCGGAAGTGGGGAAATATCCTGCGGTGACGGTGATACTGACGGGCGGAGAGCCTTCGCTCTGGATTGACCGTGAATTTGTGGACTGCCTGCACCGGATGGGGAAGTATGTCTGTATCGAAACGAACGGTACGCATTTCTTGCCGGATAATATAGACTGGGTGACTTGCTCGCCCAAGCAAGGTGCAAAATTGTGCATTTCCCGTATGGATGAGGTGAAGGTAGTGTACGAAGGACAGGATATTGCCGTATATGAATCGCTTCCTGCCGGACACTTTTTCCTGCAACCCTGTTCTTGCAGCAATACTGCGGAAACTGTGGCTTGCGTGATGCAGCATCCGAAATGGCGGCTGAGCTTGCAGACGCACAAGCTGATAGAAATAAAATAAGACCTTGTAATTTTTAAAATTTACAAGGTCTTATCGTTGCACGGGAGGAGAGGCTCGAACTCCCGACACCCGGTTTTGGAGACCGGTGCTCTACCAACTGAGCTACTCCCGTGTTTGCGGCTGCAAAGGTAACGGAAACTTTCAAATCTGCAAGTTCTTTGTTGCTTTATTTTCTGAAAAAAATGGCTTATAACATTTGTAAGTCCTGATACATAATGCGATAGGCTGCCGCTTTTTTTTCTAAAGCCAGCGGATAAGCTCTGGATGAAGAGGGCATGCGGTAGAGCCGCATAGGGCGGTCTGCGAAAATGAATTCTGTAAAATCCCCAACTTTAGGTTCTTGCAATGAGAACAGCGCACAGAGCGTGTCGGTAGCTTTTTGTCCCGTAGTGACAATCGCTTTGCACTGTGGCAGTTGTTGCAATAATGCGGATATGTCGGTAGGCCGGACCACTTCGAGGTACTTATCGGATGCATTGTCTTGCAACCGCCTTACGGCAGTGGCCGTATCGAACAGGGCTATCCCTTTTTCGTTCAGGAAATCGATGATACGCTCCTTGCGGAAAGCTTTTTGGGATTTGTCGGCAAAATGGTCTTTGTCATTGAAGAATAAAAGACCTGCAATACGCCACATGTCATTATTCCAGTTCGGGTAGTAAAACTCCATGGACCAGCGTTTTCTTTGCGGCGGGAAACTCCCCAGCATCAGCAAACGTGCATTGCCGGGAAGGAAAGGTTCTAAAGGATGCTGTTCTATTTCCATAAGGTTGATTTTGCTTATACATTAGCGGATGATAAGGCAAAGTTAATCAAAAATAGTTTTTCAGCAGCTTTCAAGTCCCAGATTACTCATTTTTTCCGTAATCCGGAAAGGAAAGTCCGGATATTCGTACAAGCTGAACCGGGGTTCGGTTTTTCCTTCCGTATAGTTCCAGATGGAAGCATAGTCTTCCGTGTCTTCTCCTATGGCTTGCAGTTGTCGCAGATAGGCGGCTATGGATTTGCTTTCAACAATGTATACCGCTCCGATGCTGTCTATGATAGGACTATGGCGACGTGTACCGTCGTGTTCGAAACGAAGGATACGCTTTCCTTCCGGAGTGATTCCTACCATTTTGAAAGTCATGCTTTTGCCGATGGCAGGCAGGTTCAGCACATTCCGGTCTGTGGCGAGAAACGGCAGGCGATGTGCTTTCGTAAAACGGTGGATACAGGCGGCAGGGTCGTGTGTCCGTTCCAACAGTACGGAGAGGTTATGGGCATCTTCTTTGGTAAGTTTTCCGAATACTTTTTCTTCCTGCTCTTCTTGTATGGAGCGGCTGTTTGGAGTGAAAACGGCATTATTTTCTTCAAATCCTTTCACCGAGAATGTGTAGTAACAGATTATGCCCAGTTTATTTAATACCTGTCGCAGGCGTGCAGTGTGCCCCCGGCGGGATGCAGCTACATTATACACCAGCTGGTTGGTGATGAGCCATCCTGCCGAGAGCAGTTTGCGAATGCCTTCCTCTGCTTCGGGAGTAACTTCCAGCGGGGTTTGGAAATGTGTCTGGATGATAAACTGACGTATGCCGACCGTGGATGCCTTTTCCTTGAATTCACGCAATATGTCCACTAATTCGTCATTGATGCGCATCGGTAGATAGGCGGGCAGGCGCGAACCGAGGCGGATGCGTTGCAATTCGGCGTATTTCTCACCTTCCGGGCGTTCCTGGTTGGCTTTTCGCTTGCGCACCGCCATACGGTAAACGGCGTCCAATATGTTGCGCAAGGTTTTGTTCTGGCTCATAAGGGCATCGCCGCCGGTAATGAGGATGTCACGCAGCTGCGTGTCTTCTTCGAAATAGGTCATGAGGCGGCGCAATTTTTTGTCCCAGCTTTCTTTGGGATGCAGTTCTTCAAATTCAAAGTTGAGGCGTTTGCTTTGGAAATCGTACATACGCTGGCAGGAAGCGCAAAGTCCGCCGCAGGCTCTCCCCATGGTATCGGGGATAAGAATGGCCACCTCAGGATAACGTCTGTGGATATTGTGACCGTCGGGCAATAACCAGCCTGCGGCGTTCGGCTTGCCGGCTTCTACAATGTCTTCGCGTTCCCAGGCGCGGATTTGTCCGTAGGTCTCCACCAATTGGGGCGAGTAGAGGATATAGCTGCGTAAAGAATCGTCGTTATAGCCGCTTCCGGTACTGTTCAATAAGGAAAGGTAGTAGGGGGTGGCGAAGAACGGCATGCCTTTTTTACGTGCACGCGACAATAAATACATGGTTTCCACAGAAAGTGAATTGCCCAGGAAACGGTTCAGTTCCGTGGGGCTTTTTACTGCCATTGCAAGGTGGAAGCGGAAATCGTTCCACCATTCGCTGACGAGCCGGAATTTTTCTTCATAGCTGATGCCTTCTGCAAAATGAAAGCGTGAAGCAGAATTCTTGCGGTTTTCTATTTTCTGTATGAGGGCATGCAGGATACGTTCCTTGTTGTATGCCCGGAGTTGTTGCACATCCTCATCCAGTCCGGAAAGCCACCGTTCACTCCAGGCTTTTACGCGTTGGAAGCCGGGTAGGGGATGTTCGGGGTGTTGCAGACGTTTGAATTGTCGGAATAAATCAATGAAAAGGTCAGTTTCGAGGTATTCTTCCAATTTGCCGATGAGGAAATCATAGAGTAAGGAGAGGGTTGAAACAGGTAGTTGCTTGTCCGTTGAGAGCTCATGTACTTTCTGTCCGTCATAATCAATCAGAAGTCGAATCAGCTTGCCGGCCTCACTTTCCGCTTGGGGATGTCCCGCCATATACTCCGACAGATGTGTTTTGAAAATCTGTGCATCTCCGCTTCGGGCGGCGATGCCGGTCAGTTCGGGGAGTTCGTGCCGGTAAAGTTGTTTCAGTTGTGAGGGAGTGAGTGCAAGCATTTTCTTTTGTTTCATACGCAATTCTTTTTTAGAGATTAATAATCGGTGATTGGCGCAGGATGCGCTTTCAATATTCCGTGAGGGGAAAAACGGTCTGATAAATATAACAAAAAAAGGCGGGGTATAAAAACCTCGCCTTTCGTCTTATGAAATATTTTAGATTTCTTTTTGTTTTGCTAACAAACGCTTTTCTTCCTATTTGTCAAAACTTTAGCTTATGCTTTTTCTTGTTCGTCACCTTTCTTTTTCGGTTCTTTCTTTGCCAGCATGACTATGTTGTATACATACTCTGTCATCCATTGTTCCGAGTATCCCAACCGCTCTTTGTATTGGCGGACTGTCATAGCGGTCTTGTGCACATCGTCCTTTTTCCACACGGTCTTGGTGCAAACCTCATGTACTGTTTTTTCGGTCATGCTGCGTAATGCGCCTTTGAAGATGGAAGGCATACGGAATTTCCATTGCATCAAGTTGCCCATTAACATCATCAGGTCGTTGGAGAATCCCTGATACATGAAAAGATAGGCTTGTACATCGTTCTGTGTACGGCAGTGTTTTTTTACGGATGCGTCAATCTCTTTAAAAAAGCTTTCGCTGATACCGTAATCCTGCATCAGCATCTTGCGGGAAGCCGCTTTTTCCGCTTGTCCCAGACGTCCGCCTTGTGTGGGGATTTTGAATAAACGTTTGAAGTTAGCTACATCCGGTACAAAACGGATGTTGGTGATGCCCAGGTTGGCGGCTATCACGGACTGGAAATAGACGCGTGTCAATGAAACGAAGTCCTCCACATTTCTGGAAGAAACCTCTTCCGAATTCTTGTTGAATAGTTTGGCAAATATACCCATGATGATAATTTTTCTGATTTATGGGCGCAAAGGTAGTAAATAACTTGCTTTTTACCAGCACTCCAACTCTTTATTTCAGCTTGAAGTGAAACTTATGCCCTTCGAATACGGGTTCCACAATGTCATAGCGGATGAGTTTGGCAAGCAGATGCTCTGCAGCACGGCGTGACAGACGTGCCAGACGGCAATAACGGTTCAGTGACAACCGGTCGTTTTGTTCCAGTAAATCAAGCAGTAGCTGCTCCCGTTCGGTATATTCCATCAATTCTCCTTGGGGACTTTCGCTTTGTTGCCAGATACGCAGATGTACCGGGGTGGCAAGTATGTTCTCGTCCTTGATGCGCAGATAGGCAAGATATTTGCCGGCTTCGTCCTTGGCATATACCGGTTTACGGTCGCTTTCATCGATTTGCACCAGCAATACGCTGCGGCCTTCTACCTGATAGGTCTGTGTGCTGTAACTCACTTCCGGCCGGCAGTATAACCGGGCTGCTGCCTCTATCATATATTGTTCTTCATCGGAACGCACTCCGGCAATCTTACCATTGTCTTTTACGCCGATGAGAAGCCGTCCGCCGTCCGTATTTGAAAAGGCAGAAAGCGTCTTGGCAATTTTTCGCGCATCAGATATTTCGAACTTGAAATCTTGTTGTTGGTGCTCTCCTTCGGCTATGAGAGCATGTATATATTGGGTATCAGTAAGCGTTTTCATGTCTGCAAAAATAGATAAAAAACACGTATAAGCCTTTTTAAATGCCGATTTTGCGTATTATTTCAAAAAAAATATCGTTTTTCTGCATTTATTTCAAGAAAGAATGTATTTTTGTCGGACATTATTAACGAAGTAATTAAAAAAGGATTATGAAAGAATTAGTTGAAAAAGTTGCAGAATTGTATGCAGCATTCGAAAAAGATGCAAAAGCTCAGTTGGAAAACGGTAACAAGGCAGCCGGTACTCGTGCACGTAAGGCTTCTTTGGAAATCGAAAAGACAATGAAAGAATTCCGCAAAGCATCTTTGGAAGATTCTAAAAAGTAAGAGAAAACGCAGATTTAATGCTGTGAAAGACTGCCGTTCGGCGGTCTTTTTTGTTTTATGTATAATGGCTGTTTTGTATAAATAAGTCGTATTTTTATGATATTCCTCAACGATTTTAATATATTAATTGCTTGGCCTTTTGCTTTTAAATAGAAGTTTTATTATTACTTTTGGCACAGGGTATGAACGAAAATGTACTAAATAAGTTGAAGATATTGGCAGAGTCGGCAAAGTACGATGTCTCTTGCTCGTCCAGTGGCACTGTACGTTCCAACAAGGCAGGCATGCTGGGCAATACTGTGGGCGGATGGGGCATCTGCCACAGCTTTGCAGAAGACGGGCGGTGTATTTCGTTGCTGAAGGTGATGCTGACAAACTATTGCATATACGATTGCGCTTATTGCATTAATCGCCGCAGTAATGACCTGCCTCGTGCCACTCTTTCCGTCAGCGAACTTGTGGACCTGACAATGGAGTTCTACCGCCGCAATTATATTGAAGGCCTTTTTCTGAGTAGCGGAGTGGTGCGCAATCCCGATTATACGATGGAACGGCTGGTGCGTGTAGCCAAAGACCTTCGTACTATCCATCGTTTCAACGGTTATATCCATTTGAAGAGCATTCCCGGAGCCAGTCGTGAGTTGGTGAATGAGGCGGGGCTGTATGCCGACCGTCTGAGTGTCAATGTGGAAATTCCCAAAGAAGAAAACCTCAGGCTGCTTGCTCCGGAAAAAGACCATGAAAGCGTATTTGCTCCGATGCGCTATATTCAGCAAGGTGTTTTGGAGAGTGCGGAAGAACGCAGGAAATACCGCTATGCACCCCGTTTTGCCCCGGCAGGACAAAGTACGCAGATGATTGTAGGTGCTACAGCCGAGACGGACAAGGATATTCTTTTTCTTTCATCGGCTCTTTATCAGCGTCCTACGATGCGGCGCGTCTATTATTCCGGATATATCTCGGTGAACACGTACGACAAGCGTCTGCCGGCTTTGAAACAGCCGCCTTTGTTGCGTGAGAACCGGCTCTATCAGGCGGACTGGCTGCTACGTTTCTACCAGTTCAAGGTAGATGAGATTGTGGATGACGCCTATCCGGATTTGGATCTGGAGATAGACCCGAAGCTGTCGTGGGCGTTGCGGCATCCCGAACAGTTTCCCGTTGACGTCAATAAGGCGGATTATGAGATGATACTCCGTGTACCGGGTATCGGTGTGAAATCGGCTCGTCTGATAGTCGCTTCCCGCCGTTTCTCCAAATTGGGATTTTATCAACTGAAGAAGATCGGTGTGGTGATGAAGAAGGCGCAGTACTTTATTACGTGCAGCGAACTGCCAGTACGTACGGTCAATGAAATGACTCCGCAGAGAGTACGTAACTTGCTGGTGCAGAAACCCGGGAAGAAATATGACGACAGGCAGCTGATGCTTGATTTTGGAGACGAAGAAAATGACTCTGTTTATATTCGATAATACATTTGAGGGATTGCTGACTTCTGTTTTTGAAGCCTATTCCCGTCGTACTTTTCCGGATGCTTTGCTGGCGGAAGGGGAGCCGCTTCCTCTGTTCTGTGACGAGACTTTTACTGTAGTATCGGATGAAGAGAAAGCGGGGAGGGTTTGGCGTGGTTTGCAGAAAAAACTTTCTGCATCCGCCTTGTCTTGTCTTACGCAGTGCTGGTTGGCGGAAGAGCCGGAAACTGCATCGCTTTTGTTCCGTTATATCCGCAAGGCAATAGATGCTTCCCGTTCCATTGAAACGAACTTTGCAGACCCTGATGTTTTGGAATTTTCGCGTATGTGGAAGCGGGTGGATTGGGAACGGATACGGATGTTGCAGTTTGTCCGTTTTCAGAAAGCTGCAGATGGCACTTATTTTGCGGCGGTAGAACCGGAGAAGAATGTACTTCCCCTGATAACCGGACATTTTAAAGACCGTTTTGCCGACCAATGTTGGTTGATATACGACATCAAGCGTGCTTATGGTTATTATTACGATTTAAAAGAGGTGCGGAACGTTGTTTTTGGGGAAGATAGCCGAGAAGGACATCTTGTGACAGGAATACTGGATGAGAGCCTTATGGATAAGGATGAAAAGCTCTTTCAGCAACTTTGGAAAACTTATTTCAAGGCAATCTGTATCAAGGAAAGACTGAATCCCCGCAAGCACAGGCAAGACATGCCTGTGCGATATTGGAAGTATTTGACCGAGAAGCAGATTTAGTATTTAGTTTATTACCCAGTTCTTGTTGTGCGGAACAGTTTTATGCGGGTTATAGTGCATTCCGGCTTGTGTCGGTATCTTCAGAATGTATGTACGTCCGCTTTTGTTCATTAGTGAGGTGTCGCGCAGCCAGGGATTGGCATCTTTCAGCTGGGCATAAGTGATTCCTTTATCTTTGGCGAATTGTGCCAGATTGGCTATTCCCGTGGTGACTTTCACTTCGGTGTAAGGGATAGCCGGATATAGGTGTTCACGTTTCATCAAAAAACCGTATTGTTGCGGGTTGCTGATAACAGCTTTTGCTGCCAGCAAGCGGAACATATAACGTGAGGTTTCTTCTACCAGCCAAAGGTCTGCTGCCTGACTCACCATTTGCTTTTGTAACTGTGTGGAGATACGTCCCTGACCGGCATTGTAGGCAGCAGCCACGCAAAGCCAGTTATTGTATTTGGCATAGGCTTCGTTCAGATATTTACAAGCTGCTTTCGTCTCTTTTTCCACGTGATAGCGTTCGTCGATGTTATTGTTTACTTCCAGACCGAACTCGCGCCCTGTACCGGGCATGAACTGCCACATTCCGGCAGCGCCGGCGGGCGATTTGGCGAGTGGGTTAAGTGTGCTTTCTATAACGGCAAGGTATTTGAAATCATCCGGTATGCCATTTGCCTTTAGTATAGGTTCTATAATAGGAAAATAACGGTTGGCACGCTTTATGGTGAGCATTGTGGTAGAATGCATATAGGTAAACGACATCAGTTCACGGTCCATGCGCTCGCGGTGGTCGTAGCGTAACAAGTCTACTTCCTGCCCGGCAAAGGCAATCTTGGCGGGTACGGTAGGAGAGGTGACACAGTAAGGTATTTCCGATTTAACCGACTGTTTTTCTGGATTCAGTACACTGCTGCCAAGGAGAAAAGGCAGCGAAGTGCCTATGCACAAGGCGGTAGTGACTGTGAGTATCATATATCCGGACTTTCTTTTCATCTTGGTTGTTTTTTGCTTTTTGGGCGTGAAGATACGAAATCAATTCTTTATCGGCAACCGTTCCCACAGCCAACGTGGAATCATTCGCCAGAAGAATACCAATAGACGATAGCGTCCGTCAATTATTGTCACTCGTTTTTTGTGTTTCAACGCCCGGACGATATATTCCGCCACTTTGTCGGCATGCATCAGCATCGGATACTTGCCGTTTCGCAGTAAATCCGTTGCTACGAACCCCGGACGGATGTCGGTGAAGCGGATATTAAGATGCTGCATCCGTGCGAGTTGTGCCAAAGCATCGATGTATGTATTCTGAAACCGTTTGGTGGCGGAGTAGGCGGGTGCGACTCCCAATCCCTTGGTACCTGCTATGGAGCTGATTACAGCGATATGTCCTTTTTTTGTCTTTTTGAAATAATCGAAAGCTGCGGTTACCATTCGGATAAAGCCTTCGACATTGGTACGTGCGGTATTCAGTTCTATTTCAGGTTCCAGGTTCCTGTTCTGATAACCTACGCCGGAGCTGAGGAAAAATAAATCCATGCCGCCTAAGCGGTCTATCAGTTCTGTAAGGTGTAAGACGGCATTTTCCTTTGTCACATCAAGATGCTGTATCTCTATCTGTTGGGGATTGGCTTGTTGCATGCTTCGCAGGACTTCTTCGCGTCTGCCGGCAATGCCTATGCGCCAGCCTTGTTGTACGAGTATTCCGGCTACTTCCTGTCCGATGCCTGAGGTGGCTCCTATGATGATAGCTTTTTTCATGGGAAGAGATTATCCGATAATGGTTGCTACGATTTTTCTTCCGCCGCCACGGTTGCGGAATTCACAAAGATAAATGCCCTGCCAGATGCCCATATTCATCCGTCCGTTGGTGATGGGGATGGTCAGTTCTGCTCCTACAATGGTGGATTTGGCATGCGCCGGCATATCGTCGTCACCCTCGCAGGTATGTTCGTAGTAGGGCTCACGCTCTTTGACAAGGTTGTTGAAGATAGCTTCCATATCTGTCTGTACATCCGGATCGGCGTTCTCGTTGATGGTTAGTGCGGCACTTGTGTGTTTGATAAACAAGTGCAATAGTCCGGTCGGAGGCAACTGTGGCAAGTTACGTACTATTTCTTCCGTAATCAGATGGAACCCGCGTCGATGGGGGGTAAGGGTAAATTCTTTCTGTATAATCATATTTTCTATTCTTTATTCCATTGGCCGTACTTGGCAAGGAAACACTACTGTGAACGTGCTGCCTTTATTTACGGTGGAGGTTACTTCGATTGTTCCGTTCATGTGTTCCATGATAGACTTGCAGATAGGCAAGCCCAATCCGGCTCCCTGAATGAAAGCATCAGCTTTTTCGAACCGTTCAAATATTATGCCGAGCTTTTCCTCAGGGATTCCGCGCCCTGTGTCGGAAACGCTTATTCTTGTTTCGGAAGGTGTCGTCTCGTACGAAATTTCGACATAGCCCTGTACGGTATTTTTCAGTGCGTTCGATATGAGGTTGCTCAAAACCTGCTTGATGCGCATCGGATCTTGCTTTATCAGGTTGGGAGTTGCCGGGTAGCGTTTCTTGAGCGTTACGCCTTCAGGCACGTTGGACTGGCATTCGGTGCAACTTTCATCTATCAGGTCGGAGAGGTTGCACCAGACCGGGACCAACTCTATGTGTCCGGCTTCTATCTTCGATAAATCCAGTACATCGTTGATGATGTTCAGCAGCAATTCGTTGTTGTGGTTTATCAGGGAGATGTAATGGTTGCGTTCCTCAGTATCTTCTACATGGGGCAGGAGACTGGAAAAGCCGATAATAGCATTCAGCGGTGTACGTATTTCGTGACTCATGTTGGCAAGAAAGGCCGATTTCAAGCGGTCTGACTCTTCGGCTTTTTCTTTGGCATCTATCAGCATGGCTTCCGTGGCTTTGAGCCGGGTAATGTCGTAGTTGATACAGATTAGTTCGACACTGTTCCGTTCGGGAGCGTAGGTTTTTACTATCAGGTTGACATGTGTCCAAGTATAGCTGCCGTCTTCTCTGCGAACACGTACTTCTTTATTGAACTTGTCTTCCATACCTTTTGCTGCCTTGTTCAGGAAACCGAGCATGGCGCGCCGGTCTTCGGGATGGATATGTCTGTACACTCCGATGATTTGGGACAGAGGAGTTCCTTCTTGTTCGCCGATATTGATGTACCAGCTGTGTTGGGCATCTCCTTGCCGGGTGAGTAAGTCGTAGTGTGCGTATCCTACTTTGGCATAGTTGCCTATCAGTTCGAAGAAACTTTCGAATTCCTGTATCTTGTTGTAGGCTACGGTGGTTTCGGTCTTATCGGCATTAATCAACAGGTAGTTGATGGGGGTGTGGTTCTCGTCGTACAGCGTGGTTACTTTAGTTACAAGGTCTATTGTACCGGTCTTGGTTTGCGGATTGTAGTAAGAACCTACTTTCGAGAAGTCGTAGCGGAATGTGAAATCGGCGTCTTCATACTTTCTCAGTTTCTCTTTCATCTCTTTCGGGAAGATAGGGTTATCAAATATATTGATACCCAGCAAGTCTTCTTTTCGTTGCAGATGAAACATCTCCAATTCCTTATCGTTGAGGTCTGTCAATACTCCGTCTGTATTGTAGACTTCAATGCCTACCGGAAGATGCTTATAGATGTTGTGCAAGAGTTGTTCGCGTTGTCGCAGCATCTGTGTGGCGGACGACATATAAGGACCGTCCTGTATTTCGGCTATGCCGTAAATTTAGGTCTTTCCGTTTTCATCGGTTTTTTGCATACAGATTTTGCTGCGGACCCATGTCGGTCCTTTGACGGTATCAAGCAGATAGACGGTTTCATTCGTCTGTTGTATGTTGTCAAAGGAACGGACGGTAGTGTGCGGCTGTTCCTCTCTCAGTATGCGCTTGTTGAAATTTTCAAAACTGATACAACCGCCTTCTTCCAATCCTAACAGGCTGGCGATGGGGCCGTAGTATATATAATCGGCATCTTGTATATCGGCTTTCCACCAGCCTATATTGGCGTTGTGCATTATTTCTGACAGCAGGTTGTAATCCTTTTCAGCGTCCATACATGGATGTTTAGGGTTGTTTATATTATATGCGCATACAAAAATAGATATAATTCGCAGAAATGGAAAGAAATAGGGAACGGATGTTTTATTAAAAGCGGTACAATAATGATTTTGTTGAACTTATCTTTGCCTTGGTCTGTGAAACCGTGATGTCAGTTGTTGATAAGAGAGCGTGAATTTGCATGCTATTTTGAAGAATGATACGGGTAATAATGAGAGTAATTACCGTAACAACAACCGGAAAAATATGGCTTTTTAGTGATTCGCTTGTAATTTATTCGGAGATAAGCGGTATCTTTGTTACCGTTTACAACGCATTTACCCAACAAAACAAAAAATATATGGAAAAAGTTATTATCAATTCGTACGAGGATTTTGAAAAGCTGGTAGGTCAGCAAATCGGTGTTTCGGAGTATGTGAAACTTACGCAGGAACGCATCAATCTCTTTGCCGACGCAACGCTGGACCATCAGTGGATTCACATTGACACAGAACGCGCCAAGACCGAAAGTCCTTTTAAGAGTACCATTGCACACGGTTATCTCACCCTCTCCATGTTGCCTCATCTGTGGAATCAGATTATCGAGGTAAATAACCTGAAGATGATGATTAACTACGGAATGGATAAGATGAAGTTCGGTCAGGCTGTACTTTCCGGACAGAGCATCCGTCTGGTGGCTTCTCTGCATTCGTTGGCAAACCTGCGCGGTGTGGCAAAGGCGGAAATAAAGTTTGCCATTGAGATTCAGGGGGAGAAGAAGAAAGCACTCGAAGGTATTGCTGTATTTTTATATTATTTCAACTGATTATGCGCAAAATGGTGTGCCCCCAATGCAAGGTGGGGGCATTTTATGTCTTGAACGGGCAGGGAGAGCGTTTGCCCGTATATGTGTCGGACAAAGGCGAGGTCGTACCGAAAGATCCGGCAGCTTCTTTGGAAGGGTATGACCTGGAAGAGGTTTACTGCTTATGCTGTTCCTGGCACGGGACTCCGAAACGTCTGGTGAAATATTGATATATACGCTCTTTCCATAAATGCCTGCACGCTGCGGCCGGATGATAGAGCAGCATGCGCGGTCCGGCATATCGCATGACTTCCTGCATCCGCTTCTTCATCTCCGGCTTGTAGCAATGTACTGGGCATAGTCTGCAAGTTGTTTTATTCTCTCCGAACGGGCAGTGCGACAGGCGCGTTCGTGCGTACTCCAGCAATTCGAGACATTGCGGGCAGAGTTCCTTGTTGCCCTCTTTCCTGCGGCAATAGAGGCGGATCATCTGTTCTACGGTGCGTTGTTCTTGGGCAATGCGTGATTGGCAGGTCTTATTCATCTATATTGCGTTTCAGGTAAACCATATCTTTCAGTTGTTTGCCCGCTTCATAAATGGGATGGTCGTAGTTATCCGTAAAGAAGTCCGGGATGCGGTGGGAATAGGTAAATCCGCAGCTCTCGTAAAAAGGAATCGCCAATGGGCTGTCTCCGGTTCCTACGAGCATTGTCCGGCATCTGCCTGCATAATGCCCGAAAAGATACTGTATCAGTTTCTTCCCGTATCCCCGGCGTTGGAATTGCGGATAAACGGCAATGTTCTTTATCTCAAAAACATCTTCTGCTTCGCGGGTGACGACACAGGATGCTTTGATATTGCCGTCCTCGGACAACACGAACATTTCACCGCGTTCCAGATAACGGTCTATCATGGATTCTTGTTCATCGGCCAAAAGCAGCAGGTCGAGGTATTGTTTCTTATTATGGAGCACAGGCTGTATACTTATCATTTCATTGCTGTTTGAACGGGTTTGTATGGCAAAGATAATCCTTACGGGCATAGAACCAAACAAAACACCAGGAAATATTGTTGATTTCCAACATGGAATAGATTAATGGTTATGGATAAAATGAAGTCTTTGTTCTTTTTTTTGACGCTTTGGACATTTTTGCCACTTTTTGCAGGCTATGCTCCTGATAATGTGCAAACTGCCCTGATGAAAATGTATCCTTCCGCCAAAGGGATAGCCTGGTCGCAGGACGAGGAGTATTACGTTGCGGATTTTATGATGAACGGATTTGATACCAAGGTCTGGTTCAATACGGATGCAGAGTGGGTAATGAAGCAAACGGACTGGGAAACCCTGGATGAGGTGCCTGCCGCTGTATTCAACGCTTTTGCAGCCAGTCAGTTTTCGGACGGGGTGGTACAGAATGTTGTTTGGGTGCAATTTCCCAAATGGCAACCTATTGTAGCCATACAGGTGGGCAGGCCGAACGTGCAGATAAAATATCAGATATTGTTTACTCCGAACGGTGAAGTTCTCCGCCAGCAGAATATCACTTACGCTTACAATACGCTTGGGGCAAGTACTTTCCTGTAATCAGACGTGAGATGCTCGGCTGTCGGGTAGGCATCTCATTGCTGTCGCTTGGTATAAAAAACAAGGCTGTGTATTTTTTATACTCTCTGTTTACGCTATCTTTGCCGCAAAGAAAGACTTTATCTTATGAATCGGACTACTTTTCTGCAAGATGTTTACAGTGTTGTTGCCGCTATTCCTGCAGGATGCGTTGTAACCTACGGGCAGATTGCCAGTTTGGTAGGCAGACCTCAGTGCTCGCGTATGGTGGGGCAGGCTATGCACAACGTACCGGAGGAATTGCATTTGCCTTGTCATAGGGTTGTAAACAGCCGGGGCAGATTAGTGCCGGGTTGGACGGAGCAAAGAGTATTGTTGGAGAATGAAGGTGTCCGGTTTAAGGCAAACGGCTTTGTAGATATGAAAAAGTCTCAATGGGAATTTATGAAAGAACAATAAACTAACGAATAATAATCGAAATATGAAATTTATAGGTGCACATGTATCTGCCGGCGGCGGTGTGGAGCTGGCTCCCGTCAATGCCCATGGAATAGGAGCGAATGCTTTTGCCCTGTTTACCAAGAATCAGCGTCAGTGGGTGGCGAAGCCCCTGACGCAGGAAAGTATTGCCTTGTTTAAGGAGAATTGCAGGAAATATGCTTTGGAGGCACGTTATATTCTTCCACACGACAGTTATCTGATAAATCTGGGACATCCCGAAGAAGAAGGGTTGGAGAAGAGCCGTGCGGCTTTTCTGGATGAGATGCGACGTTGTGAGGAACTGGGGCTGGAGCTGCTGAATTTCCATCCGGGCAGCCATTTAAATAAAATTTCGGTTGAGGCTTGCCTGGACAGGGTTGCCGAATCGATTAATATTACCTTAGGCAAGACGCAAGGCGTAACGGCGGTCATTGAAAATACGGCAGGACAGGGCAGCAATGTTGGCAATGAGTTTTGGCAACTGAAACATATCATCGACCGTGTGGAAGACAAGTCGCGCGTAGGTGTCTGCCTTGATACGTGCCATACGTATACGGCGGGTTATGATATCGTAAATGAATACGACAAGGTTTTCGACGAATTCGATAAGACCGTTGGCTTCGGTTTTCTGCGCGCCATACACTTGAACGATTCGAAAAAAGCGTTGGGTAGCCGTGTAGACCGTCACGACAGTATCGGCAAGGGGCTTATCGGCTTGGATTTCTTCAAACGTTTTATGAAAGACGAGCGTTTTAACGATATGCCGGTGATACTCGAAACTCCGGATGAAACGCTTTGGACGGAAGAAATCAGCATGCTGCGTAGTTTTGAATAATTGTCCGGAAATAAATGACGCGGGCTTTCGTGGATGTTATTAATTGTATCTACGAAAGTCCGCGTTATTTGTGGCCGAATTATACGATAATAAAGTTTATTCGTTTCTCGTGATGCGTTTGCTGCCTGCGGTTTGCATTATTGGTTGACCTTAACGTCCTTCCATTCAAAATTAGAGATAATCTCTTTATCGCATTGGGCATTCTTTGCCTTGATATTCAAATTCTCGAAAGTGAAATCCTTCAATTCGTATTGGTCGGACTTTCTGACGTTGAAGAATATGTCGCAGTTCAGGCTGATATTGCGCAGCGTCACGTTGTTGGCACGTGAGAGGGGGATGTCCTTGCGACCTTTGAGGTCGAAAAACTGTGTCCACGGTTTGATGAGCAGCATGCTCTTGGCATCGCCTGTGATGTCTTCCACCAGGATGTATTCGTAGTGTTGCGGCGTATCGGGACGCATCTTCAGCCACAACAGGCGCGTGGCATTGCTGATTTTGCAGCGGCGGAGAATGATGTTGCGGTTGTGTATCGACTCGCTGCCGCATGTCAGACCGCTGTGGCAGAAGCCGTACGTGCAGTCTTCTATGATAATATTGGTGTTGCTGCCGTTATTAGGGTCCTTATCCGCCCACGGGCCTTTGCCGCCTTTCAGTGCCACGGCATCGTCGTTGACGGACATATAGCAGTTTTTCACCAGTACATTGCTGCAGACGTCAATATCTATCGCATCGCTGCTCGGTGCTTTCACCGGGGCGGCAGGAGCGAAAATATGGAGATTCAGCAGCTTTATGTTATTGCAGCGGTAGATATGCGTAGTCCAGAACGGAGAGTTCATAAGGCGTACTCCGGAGATTTGCACATCATTACTGTTGGAGATGTAAACCAGGCGGGGACGCAACTCGTCCATATTGGTACATTTCGGGATAACCTGCCGGCGCAGCCAGAAAGATTTCCAGTACCTGTGCCCGTTGCCGTTGATTGTGCCTTTGCCGGAAATGGTAAATCCGTTTACCTTGTCGGCATTCACCAGTGCGGCGAAGTATTTCAGGCTTTGTCCTTCTATGCGGGTGTTGACAATGGCGAAGTTGCTGATGTCGTCACTTCCTTTCAGCACTGCACCTTCTTCCATGTATAGATGCGTTTTCGGCTTGAAGAAGATGGAGCCGCTGAGGAACGTTCCTTTGGGGATGATGATAACGCCGCCGCCATTCTCGGCTGCCCGGTCGATGACGGCCTGTATTTTCTCCGTTTGCAGGATTGTACTGTCGTTTGCCACACCGTAATCGGTAATGGTATACTTCTTGCCCAGAGTGTCGATGTTTACGATTTCGTTCTGTCTGAACCAGTCGGGAATAGGCGTGCCGTCGGGGAATTTCTCTTGCCCGGACATTTGCAGGCTGATAAATGCCGTAAATAGGAATGCAATGATTTTCATGGTTTCCGATAAATTTAAAATCTACTTATGAATTATGCTGCAAACATAGGAAACTTAGTGCAATGCCGGACGAAAGACGTTGATTTAAATTCTGTGTAAAATGACTTTTCAGCCTGCCTTGAACACGCATTCCACACGGTTGCCGTCGGGGTCGAGCACTACGCTTTCAAAATATCCGTCTCCCGATGTACGGGGTTCTCCGCTGATGGTATATCCGGCACTTCGCAGCTTTTCCGTCAGTTCGAGAACCTCTTCTTTGCTGTCGAGTGCAAAGGCGAAGTGGGTCAAACCGAGCCTGTTTTCCCCGATGGGAGTATTCTGTACATCGGTACGGCTCATCAGCTCCAGGTCGGCTCCGTAGTCGAAGCGGATAAAGTAGGATTCAAACCCTTTTTGGGGGTTGACGTATTTCTCATTGCTTGTACCTTTGAAGTAACGGACATAGAATTCTTTCATTTCTTCCAGACGGAAAGTCCAAATGGCGATGTGATGTATTCTCATAAGTCAATCTGTTTTTGTTTTATACGATGCGTGTTCATCTACGGCTTCCATTGCAGGTGTAAAATGGGAAAAGGATTCCCCGAAGGGTCGGTTTCATCTCTTCCGATGAGTTGGAAGCCCATGTGCAGATAGAACCGGTGAACTTTTTCGTTTTGCTCATTGACGTCCACCTTATAGATATGTTTTTCGTGGAGTGCGTATTGCATCAACTGCTTGCCATATCCTTTTCCCTGTTCATCGGGATGTACAAAGAGCATTTCAATGAGTTCGTCGCTCAGCCCCATAAAGGCAGCGATTTTTCCTTCCCGGTTGCGGATGATGTAAAGCTCTACGGCCTGGAAATATTGGTTTCGTACCAATGGCTTGTAGAATTGTATGTTCTCTTCTGTCAGGAAATGGTGGGTACTGCGAACGGAGGCTTCCCATACGGTGAGCAGTTCGTCATAATCTTGCGGGGTGGGTCGAAGGATTTTCATCGGATACTTGTTTTGGGGCTATTAATAGTGATTACTGTTGGCATGAACGTCGGTTACCGGTTATAATCGGTTACTTCATAGGTTAGAAGTCTGCTTTTTGAGTGATGCTTATTCTCTTTCCGGTCACCGGATGTGTAAACTCCAGCATTTCGGCGTGCAGATACAGGCGTTCGGATTTCCGTCCATAGAGTTCGTCGCCTATGATGGGGCAGTGCAGTCCGAGCGGGTGGGCGGCATGCACCCGAAGCTGGTGGGTGCGTCCGGTGCGGGGATAAAAGGCGATACGGGTACGGTTGTCCTTGCGTTCCAGTACTTCAAAGTCTGTTACAGCGGGCTTGCCATATCCGGTATGCACCATTTGCCGGGGGCGGTCAAGCGGGTTCGGGCATAACGGCAGTTCAACCGTTCCCGCATCTTGAGAAACGCTGCCTTGAAGCAACGCAATATAGCGTTTGCCTACACTGCGGTTTTTAAACTGCGCTTGCAGGTTTTGGTGGACCTGCTTGGTTTTTGCAACCACCAGCAGTCCCGATGTAGCCATATCCAGGCGGTGTACAATCAACGGACCGTCCGCATCGGGATACCGCTCGCGCATCATGCTGTAAACGGAAACTACATCTTCCTTGCCGGGTACGGACAACATCCCTGCCGGTTTATTAACCACCACCAGCCATTCGTCTTCGTAGATAATGTCCAATGTTTTCTTGCCGGACTGCAATTCCTTCAGCATCGGATTCTCGTCCACTTCAAGACCTTGCAGCATATGTCCCAATATAGGCTCGCACTTGCCTTTGCAGGCGGGATAGTAATGTCCGTGATGCCGTATCTCTGTTTTGGGGGATTCTCCCCACCAGAATTCTGCCATTGCAATAGGCTTCCACCCGTGCAGATAGGCTTGTTGCAACAGCTTGGGTGCGGCGCACTCACCGGCTCCCGCAGGCGGGGTTTTGTGTACGGTCTGCCCGAAGATGTCGCAAAGCGTCTTGACTTCTCCCCGGTAATTCAGCATCTTGAATTGTTCGAACAGTTTTTGCTGCAAGGCGGCAGAACGTTGCTTACGTTCGCTTTTCAATACCTGTATGCCGGCCTCATAATTGGAAATCGTTTGCTGTAAGGGAGCAATCCGCTCTTTCCAGGCACGTTCCATGCGTTTGTATTCGGCTTTTTGGAACTGACTATCGCGTATCAGGGCACTCTCTTCCTCAGGCGTCATTGGAGTACTGTTGGGTAAAGCCGCTTCGCGTCTTCGCTCTTCCCGTTTCTCTTTGGCGCGTTTCATCTGCCGTTTGGCTTCTTCCAGCGTTTCTTGGGCAGTTTGCCGCAGGGCAGCCAGTTGTTGCATTTGCCGTTTGTATTCTTCGTCCTCTTCCAACAGTCCGATGCGCGTGTTGATTTGCGAAATCTGTTCTTCCTCTATCTTGAAGAACCCTTGCGGCTGCAACAGGTCGTAGACCGGCGGTACGAAAAACGGATGTACATTACTGCCCGCCAGTATGCCGGAGAATGCTGCCAGGTATCCTGTTTCACCCTCTTGAGTCCTTACAACCAGAACACCGAACATCTTGCCCTGCGCCAACTCTTCTTTCCACGCTTCCTGCAAACCGAGATAGGCTTGCACCTCTTTCGCTGCTGCCACGCAGAGCGGATGAGGTGTATAGCAAAAAGGGAAAGTAAATCTTTCCGGCAATGGTATGTCTGCTACGGGGGTATGGAAATGGTGCAACATGGCGAGAGGGGTTAATCGTCAATCAAATTATCATTGTCCGTATTGATGATGTAGGGAATGTTGTCATTCTCCTCGTCCAGAACGGGCAGGACATCTTCCGCATCCTTCTGTTGCGGCAAGGGATGCGGATACGCTGATTTCTTTTTCTTCTTTCCGTATTTGCGTTCCCTCTCCCAGGCAGCTTTGCGCGCCTGATACTGTTCGTATTGGTTTTCCAGATAGTTGTCGGCCATAATCTGTCGTTTATAAAGTATTCAACTTTTGCTTTTCAAATACAGAGAATCAGGGTATGCTCTGTATTATTTTCTTCATGCTGTTAAATTTTCTACGTCTCTGTGTTCCGTTTGTATAGACTCCGAAAATTTGTTTATCGCTCGGTGGGAAGTGAGAACTCCTGCCAGTCGTATTGTTGCCCGTTTCCGTCGGCTACGGCCACCCGTATGGTGACATTTCTCGTCTTTATCCGCTCGCCTGCGCTGATGGTGGCGGTGTATTTCACGCCATTATGAGGGGCGATTTGCTCTACCATTACAGGTGGTGAAATGTAGATGCGCTTCATGCCTGTGGTTTCGGTAACCATCGGTACCACATTATATATAGTCTGTTCACCTTCGTTCATGATTTCGAAAATTACTTTGCTTTTCTCACCCGAACTGATTACGTGGTCACGGCTGTCGTCTATGAAACGGATGTTGCGTATCCTTAGGTTATCGAAGACGCTTGGAGCGGGATACGTTTCGTGCTGCGGTTTGTAGGGCTCCGTTCTTTCTATCCGGTAACCGTATGTCTCTTGTTTGGGGGCAGACACAGCATTTCCAATGGCTGCTCCGGCAATGGTTCCGATAATTGTACCGATGGCCGAACCTCGATAACCGCTCCGCCAGCCGCCATTATTGTCGCCTATCAGACCGCCGATGGCACCACCGACATTTCCGCCGATAGCTGCACCGGCAAATATTGCGCCGGGGTCGCCCGCTGCCGTTTGGCTTGTGCCGCAGCCGGATAGGACGAGCAATGAAACGGCTGACACTGCAATCAGTTTCCTCATGTCGTTGAACTTTGGTTAATGATACAAAGATAGCGAAATATGTAATAAGTTGCCTGTTCTGTTTTACTCTTTTGTATTCCTTTACTTCATAAAAACATTCATATCCGTACTTCATGGATAATGGAATTGTATGTTGGCACAACTTTGCCTATTCAATGGCAAAGTTGTGCCATCGAATAGGCAAAGTTGTGCCAATTAAGTGGCATACTATAATGTACTGCCCCAGTCATAATCCTCGAAGTAAGCATCGAATTCAATGGCAAAGGTCACTCCGCATTCTTTGAGTACGTTTATTATGTTCTGCTGCTCGTCGGGAGACAATGCCCGTTCGCCGTTGCGGATTCGATAATAGGTGCGGCGGCTGGAGTTGTTGATGATACGGCTGCTGAAGAAGCGCTTCTGCCGGGTGGTGAGGTTTTCTAGGATTCCGAGGAAGCCTCTGGCATATCTCACCTGCTTGTTGGAACGGAAATAGGGACATCCGTCGGCAGGTCCGGTTAAATGGTTGGGATTGATGGTTTCACAGGATACGAGTGTTACCGGTGAAAGTCTTTCGGCCAGTTGCCTGAGACAGGTTGCGGCTTTAGGGCATTGCCGGTTGATGCACCATAGGAAGTTTCTGGGAATATCAGAGAATGCAAGTTCTTTTTCTTTCATCATGGGTTACGGTTTATATGAGGAGTTATATATCTGTCTGCAAATGTAGCCATTCTTATTCTTACGGGTGTGAGGAAGTGGCGAATATTTTCCGTTATCGTTCTTTTATCATGAATGTAATGATTATATTCGCGGGAAAATGATAACGAAAGGAGGAGAGTATGCTTGCATATACATATGTTGAACGGGGGCGGTTTGAATTGTTGGACAAACCGAAACCCAAACTGAAAGATGAGCGTGATGCCATTGTCCGTATAACGCTTGGCAGCATTTGCACCAGTGATTTGCACATCAAGCATGGCAGTGTGCCGCGTGCCGTGCCGGGAATAACCGTGGGGCATGAGATGGTGGGTGTCGTTGAACAGGTTGGGAGTCGTGTTACTTCGGTCAGACCGGGCGACAGGGTTACTGTAAATGTTGAGACTTTCTGTGGCGAGTGCTTTTTTTGCCGGCATGGATATGTGAATAACTGTACGGATGTGAACGGCGGATGGGCATTGGGTTGCCGTATCGACGGCGGTCAGGCGGAGTATGTCAGGGTTCCTTATGCCGACCGGGGATTGAACCGCATTCCCGATTCGGTGAGCGATGAACAGGCGCTTTTTGTAGGTGATGTGCTGGCTACGGGATTTTGGGCGGCACGCATTTCGGAGATTTCCGAGGATGATACGGTTCTTGTCATAGGAGCCGGCCCTACGGGGATATGTACCTTGCTTTGCGTAATGCTGAAGAAACCGAAGCGTATCATTGTTTGTGAAAAGTCCTCTGAAAGAATTCGGTTTATCCGTGAACATTATCCTGATGTATTGGTGACGGAGCCGGAAGACTGTAAGGAATTTGTTCTTCGTAACAGCGCTCACGGAGGCGCTGATGTCGTGCTGGAAGTGGCAGGAGCCGAAGACACTTTCCGCCTGGCGTGGGAATGTGCCCGTCCCAATGCGGTGGTTACGGTTGTGGCGCTTTATGATAAGCCTCAAATACTTCCTTTGCCCGATATGTATGGTAAGAATCTGACTTTCAAGACCGGTGGAGTGGACGGATGCGATTGTGCCGAGATTCTCCGTTTGATAGAGGCGGGAAAGATTGATACCACGCCGCTTATCACGCACCGTTTTCCCCTGACAAAAATCGAAGAAGCATACCGCGTATTCGAAAATAGGCTGGACGGGGTGATTAAAGTGGCGATAGCGGGAAAATAAAAACAAGCTTCAGGCTTTATTCTTCTGTTTTATTTTCCGGCAGCTGGTGCACGAAGTTGCCAGAAAGCTACGGCAGCAGCGGCAGCTACGTTGAGCGAGTCGACACCGTGCGACATGGGGATGCGGACTACGTAGTCGCTCCCGGCAATGGTTTCGCGTGATAGTCCGTCTCCTTCGGTACCCATTATGATAGCCAGCTTAGGTTCGGCGGCCAAGGCAGGGTTGTCGATAGGTATGGAGTTGTCGGTAAGCGCCATGGCTGCCGTGCGGAAACCTAAGTCGTTCAGTTTGCCGATAGGAGCGTCCAGCCAAGTCCATGGTACGAGGAATACCGACCCCATGGATACCCTGACCGCACGCCGGTTGAGCGGGTCGCAAGAGGTAGGGGTGAGCAGCACGGCATCTATGCCGAGAGCGGCAGCCGAACGGAAGATTGCTCCTATGTTGGTTGTATCGACCACGCCGTCTATCACTACGATACGCCGGGCTTCCCGGCATACTTCCTCAATGCTGAGTGGCGTGGGACGACGCATGGCGCAAAGGACGCCGCGGGTCAGGGTATATCCGGTAAGCGTGGCAAGCAACTCCCTTGTTCCTGTATAGACCGGAATGTCTCCGCTGCGCCCGATGATAGTTGCGGCATCACCCGTAATGTGTTTCTGTTCGCATAGGAGTGCCAGCGGTTTATATCCTGCATCAATGGCAACGGAAATGACTTTGGGACTTTCCGCAATGAAGATGCCTTTGGTAGGTTCGATACGATTACGTAACTGAGCTTCGGTAAGCGTGCTGAAAATTTCCACTCCGGGGTGGGATAGGGATGATATTTCGATGATGGGCATGTGGCTGTTTCTTTTTTGTTATTGTTTTTGATGTGTTTTCGTGAATCGGGATTAAAATCAAACAATGAGAAAGAATTACTCTTCATTGGAGTCCATAACCTTATCTGCCAGTGGAACCAGCTCAAATTCAAGAATGCTTGCCGGTATCTCGCATTCTTTAAATAAGTAGTTCAAGATATTGCGTTTGGTGTTTGTACTGCAGGAAGTATGAACGTAACAATGTTCTGCCACTTTGCTTCTTCCTTTGGCCTCGGAAGCATGTATCCAGTAATTCTTACCGGCTACATAGGTCATTGTAGAAGGACTTTCATTGTATATGAGTTTGCAGACTTGTACCAGCATTTCCACCCAGTTTGAGACTGCATGCCGTTCGTTTCTGTAGCGATAACCGATGATTTGCCGCCAACTCAGTTCATATTCGTCGTCATCAAATGAAACCAACTCATATTCCTTTTCCAGTGGAACATATTCCGTCTTTATCATCGGCCATAGCCGGAGGAAGTTTTCAAGAAGGATCTGTTGTCTCTCTTTAATCTCGTCAATAGTCCATTTAGAACATTGTTTTAGATAGTTTGACAAACAGAAAGCCGAGTCTTTAAAACCGTTAATCTTGTTTCCTTTACGGTCTGTGTATCCGTCCTTTTTCTCTTGAAACGAGTGGTTGCTGTATGACGTATTGAATCCGGTAAGGGTTAGGTTGGCAAAAGTGTGGAGATAGGTGTCATATATCTGCTGCCAGTTTTCTCCCAGTTCTTCTTTCCACTGAGGTGTTAGTGTCTGAGGCATGATGTGTTCTATGGTGAATATGCCGTCCTTCATTTTTTTTACGATTGTATCATTTGCCTCCGGACTGTTTTCATTTTCCATACGTTCGAACAGGAAGAACTTATAGTTGCTTGGAATACGATAAATCTGTCTGGTTGGAAAGGCTGATTTGACATCGTTGTCGTTTGGAAATGATACGGTTCCTTGTTTCCTGAGCAAAATGAATTTGAGAATCTGAGAGTACGGTAGAAGTAACTCGGCATCTCTTTCCTTATGGCGTTTGTATATCTTCAAAATATCATTATGGAGAGTAGCAAACATCTTTTGAAGCGCATTTGCAGGGTAGTTGCAGATAATCCGGCGGGCCCAGTAGTTTTCGATTGTGTCCAATACTTCATACCGTTCGGTTTCGTTCAGGTTATTCGTTGACGCATAGTCAAAGAACGATAACAGGTAGGGCAGGTGTACAAGAGATTCTATGGTCGCAATCTGTTTCAGCTTGCGGTTGAGACGGGCATGGCTGGTTTCGCCTTTGAGTATCTGCCGATAGTATTTGGCAAACTTCAACATATCTTCAAGGAGGACTTGACGGTCGATGTGAGACTTCATATCGTATGATTTGAAGTCAAAATATAAGTCCTCAATATTGCTGATCGTGCCTTTCTTTAGTGTCAGATAATCACGGATAAACATTGTCGGCTCTCCATCTGTCAGTTTTTCTATTTTGCTCCAGTAGGCATGGTAGTAGTCTTCCTGCTTCTTGGAAGAAAGTGACATGAGCAGATAGTTGCGTACCTTATCTGCCTCTTCAAGGTCTTTGCCGCACGAGTTTAGAGATTCAAAAATCAACTGTGGATTATCTTTCGCTTCCAAACGAATATCAATCACTTCCAGTTTCTCGATGGCTTTAATAAGCTCCTCAAAAGTGAGGTTGCTTATCTGAATTAATTGGTAAAAAAGTTCGTAGTTTGCAGTAATGCCTGTATTCTTGATGAAATCATCTGAATTGTTGGTAAACAGTGCATCATATGCTTCGATATCTCCTTCAATCGGGCGCAGTTTTATCTGTCTGTCAATTCTTTTTCTTATGGCATAGAGATAGTTTTTCCTTACTTCCTCAATATCTTCATTGCCAGGTTGCATATCGCCATTGGCAACTGCATTGAAAGCGGCCAGAATCAGGAGCGATAAAGTTGTGATACGCTGCTGACCATCGATAATCAGCAAATCGTCTTCAACCTCGCTGGCTTTTGTTGCAACAATACTTCCGAAAAAATGGCTTTGCAATCCTTCTTTATGAATTTTTATCAGATCTTCAAATAAACGTACACAATGCTTTTTCTGCCATGCATACTTACGCTGGTAGAGGGGTATAATGAACTGTGTCTTTGCGCCGTAGAAATAGTCACTGATATTTACCGAACCTTTCATTTTTTGCTTTTAGTTTAACAGACTTCAATTGTTAAGTTTGACTCATAGCTGTGCAAGCATATGCGCAATCTATGGTTACTTTCATAACCGAGTTCGATATAAAAACGGGGTTAGGCCCGAAAGAATATCGTTTCTCTTGTGTTTTATACTCTAACATAATATGGTGTTAGAGTATAAGCTTTTCATTGAGAATAAATAAGATAGCAATAAAATGTTAAGTTTATAGTGCTGGATTGTAATATTTAAACGTTTACTGCTATGTTATCAGCGGCTAAAGTTACAGAGATTTATTGTATGACGGATGATTTTGCAGGGAATTTATGTTGCACAGGAAAAAATATATGGTTGGGAATAAAATACTGCAATATGTTCAAATTGTATGTAAGTATCCGATAAAGTACACATTGTACAGTTAGGGAATCCTCAGTTACTTTGCAAATAAGTTATCAATATCCTCCTTTTTTAATAGAAATTTATATCCAAGTCGGGAGGCTTTTAGTTCACCTCTTTTCAGATAGCTGTAAAGAGTAGGTCGGGTTACTCCAATGTATGTGGCAGCTTCTGTGATCGTAAGAATAGGCTTATCTCTGATTTTTGCAATCGGCCTCTCCTTGATGACTTTTTCGACAATTTGGTTGTTAGCCTTAATAGAAGCCTCACGTTTCTTCTGTTTATACAGAAGGTTTGCACATCTGTGCGAACAACAGGTTGTAGTTGTTTTATGCGCAATGAATTCTTGCTTGCACCACGCACAGGTTCGTCTGATTTCAATGTTGCTACTCATGTTATTTCTCCTTATTTCTCCAATATTTTTGTATAACTCCGTAAAATCCCGTAAAATGGCGTAAAAGTTCTCCACGACCTTGTCAACGAAAATCCTCAGATTTCGTGGTGAGGTACACAGGAGGTACAAAAAATGGCGTAAAAAGGCTTAGCAACGATTATCAACGATACTTGAGCAACAAAAAAGGCGCCCGTAAAGAGCGCCATATTAATCGATTGTAATCAATTAATATTTTATAATCAGATATTTACTTGCCTACACAGATGGTATTCATCTTATCAGCGTCGTAAATAGGAGCTTCATTCTTCCAATATAAATTGCGAGGAATATCATTTTCTTGCGACTCATTGGAGTGAACACGATATTTCCGTTTGTTCCATTCATTTATGCGATAAATACGGTCAATAGAAATAGCTCCGCCTACACAAAGGATGGTATGATTACAGGCTTGGAGAATAGTATAATCAGGAACAGCGATGAAGCGTTTGTAATTGAATGTTGTTCCATCGAAATAAGCTGGATTATCATGATTGCCACGCACAAATACAATCCAATTGTTGGCTTGGTTCATTCGCTTGGCATTTCGTCTAACCATTTGCTCATAGTATTCTTTCTTTTCAAAGCCAAAGCCACAATCCCCAGCTACAATCAATAGAGTGTCCTTCAACTTGTATTGAATGCAGAGTTTGAACACCAATTGATTTAAGTCTCCATGAATATCACCGGAAACAATAATTGTCTTGGCTTCGGGAAAAGATAGTGAGAACGTGTTGCTATGGTTCATTTTATGTTTCTGTTGATAGAATTAATCCTTACCAAACAATCCCTTCTCTTTCCACAATTTGATTTCCTTATCAAAATCAGAAAGATACTCTGTGTCTTGAATCAAGCGGAATTTGTCGTATTCAGCGTATGCTTTTTCTTTCGCTTGTTCTGCGGAAATAGTTCCGGCATCATTCAAGGTGTCATATTTGTATAAAGCCAAGAACTCGTCTAATTGTTTTTTCCAATCTGCCATCGTAGTAATAATCTGCCGTTCTGCACGAAGTTCTGCAAAATCAAGGAATGCAGTTGATAGACGATTTAAGGCTGAGACTTCCTTGTCGGACAAGTAGTTTTTAGCAACAATTGTGTCTGACTTTTGAACTCTGCCATCAGGTGCATTTTTCCAAGTGGTAAGTCCCATGTGGGGCATTTCGGCATCTGCTCTTGAAAATACGATTTCGGCTGCCGTTTGATGGGTGACAGCCCAATGCATCATATTCTGTACCATCTTGAAAAACAGTTGAGTTGTTTCGGATTCGGGGTCATAATCGGCACTACATTCGGCATATACATCAGTGATTTTCTGATAATATCGGCGTTCCGAAGTCCGTATTTCTCGGATGCGTTCTAATAAATCATCAAAATAATCTTTGCCAAAATGCTTGCCCTGTTTCAATCGTTCATCATCTAACACGAATCCTTTGACTATCATTTCTTTCAGAACAGATGTAGCCCAAATTCTAAATTGAGTGGCTTGGTAACTGTTCACACGATAGCCTACGGCAATAATTGCATCCATATTATAGAACAATGGTGTACGTTCTACATCTCGTTCTCCTTCTGATTGAACTATCCCAATTTTTCGGATAGTTGCCTCTTTGGTAAGCTCTCCTGATTCGTAAATCTGCCCAAGATGATAGTTGATGGTGCGCACATCTACTCCAAACAAATCAGCCATACGTTTTTGTGACATCCAAAATGTTTCATTGTTGAAGATGACCTCAATTCGTGTTTCTCCTTGCTTTGTTTTATAGAGTAAAATATTGGATGATAGACTGTTGTTTAGAAATTCAGAAGTAGGGGCTTCCTGTCTGAAATATTCTCTTGCCATTTGCACTTGTGGTTTCTTCCCATCAGCATTTTCCGCAATTATCAGACAAGCTATACGTGATAGATGTATATTCTCCACTTTCCGAAAAGAGCCAGAACCTAATCTGACCATTTCAACCGTATGGTTAAAAAGCTCTGCTGTATTAAGTCCTTTATGGTTGACTATCGCAATGGCTTTGTTTATTGTGCGTGTGAATTTTTGATAGGTACTATAACCTAACGCAACGCACAAATCACGAGAAGTCCAATACTCAGAACCGCTTTCGTCCTGCTTTTTTATCTGCTCAAAATCGGAGCGGATAGGGGATATACTACTTTCTTTCATCATCCTTATTACATTTTAGAATTGCGAAAACTTACTTATATAAATCCGGTCTCAATTCCTTATCATGCTTCCTGACAATTTCTTCCATAAGAGAGCCTTTCGGAACTATTTCATAGGAATAGGATCTTTCAAATGCTTGTCGTCCGGCATCTGTCATAAGCCCTCGGTCTTCAAGATTTATATAGCGTTCTTTGTTTAACTCAGTCCAATGACTTCTTTTGCAACGAGGTGAAATCCGTTGTGCAAGGCGTCCGTCCGGTAATTTCTTTATTGTTGAATCAATCCACCCAAAACACAACGCTTCTTCAACGACCTCAATGTATGGAATACATTTGTATGTAGGCTGTTTAGAGCGAGAAGTGATAACCCAACACGATTTCGCTTGGTTGTGGTTAGCCTCCAGCCAATCTCTCAGCTCAATGCGGTCTGTGAAGTCCTGTAGATTGATAATTTCCATATTTGTCCGTAGTTCAATGATATATGATTATCCTAATTGCTTTTGTAAACAGAATCTAAAGTGTTTTCTTTACGGTTGAACCGAAACTGATTGTATATAAACCTGATACTCGAATTAAGCATGATATTAATTGAGCGCAAATAGGTGTCATAATGTTCCTGTTATTGTCAGTTCAAATACAATTAAGGTTGTTCATAGGAATAATCATTGTCTAAAAATAGGAGTAAAAATATTTTATTCTGCAATATTAAACATTAATGTGAATATCGTATTCGTCTTTTTTATCTTGAATCTTTTTAACTTCATTAATCCAAAAGCTAATATTATTAATGAAACTATCCCATCTAACCATATGTATATAACTGACATAGCCACGGTAAACATTATCACCAATATTACAATTTGAATATGTTTTCTCTATTTGATTAAACATATTCGCACGTAAGACTTTGAATAGTTTATTTGTATGCCATAACGTACATCCTGACTGACAACACATCTTCGGTTCGAGCATATAATCATACCCACCATTAATATCAGGAAGAACAACAGCCAGTATACCATTTCTTCTGCTAGTTCTGTCATTTCGAGTAGTCTCTCTTAGAGAATAAGACACTTCCCAAGGAATCCATTGTTCATCTTCGCTTTTATTTAACTCTTTCATATTAGGAGAGATGAGTACAATGGTAATGCTACTATCAAAAATTTTATTTCTTAATTTTGACTCCACAGTGGAGTCTTTAAAATTGGATAGGTCTTCACCATCTAGTTCTCCTTTATTAATATGATCATCTTCTTCAAGCTTATCCTGTAATTCATCAACATAGTGACGAACTTTAGTTGATTCGTACCAAGGAGTCCTTTCAAGATGCTTTATCACCATATTTATATGATATAAAAATCTTATGTCCCATAGCTATTTATAAATTAAGTAAATCTTTAAATAATGAAGAATATGCCAAGTTTATACATAATTCAGGTTCTTTACCATCAAAATATTTGTCATAAATGATTTTGGCGGCACCTCCAGTGCTAGCTAAAGGAAATGCTTTTGCTTCTGGATGTAACTGAGTAAACATTGCATATTCATTTTCTATACCTTCCATACCTCCAATAAAGATTCCAGCATAAAATTCATTATCGCCAAGCATATGTTTTCTCATCTCTTCTATACTCAAATCTTTATCACCCATATCATTGGTCTTTATAATATGAGCAACACTTTCATTCTCTAAAGGAAAGAACTGTTCAAAATACGTAGATTGATACAAAGTTACACAGCTCTGTATATCTAATCCCGAATGCTGCAAAACACTAGCTATAAGTGGCGTTATTGAAGGATGGCCTCCCCAAATCAGTTTATACTTAGGCAATGCCACACTAGCTAAGGCTAATACGGAATCACGTATTGCGATTGTATCCGCTGTTTTGAAATATCTTTCATCTCTTCCTAACATAGGAATACTTGCTGACAAGAATATGTTTAATTGTTTTTGAGCCATAATTCAAAATCTTTTTTCTTGATAGTTTTAACCTCTAATGATTCATTTAACCATTCTAGATGTTCTACCCATTTCTTACGAATACGCAAATCATCATATATAAGGAATAATTCGATTTTCTCGTTATCAAGCAATTTTCTAAAGCGTAGAGAATCGAAACAGTCATAAGATTGTGGAATTCCTATCGCCGGAATAAACAATCTAATTATATCATCTTTCAAAGTCTCTACAAGATAGCGATACTCTTGTATAAGTTGTCTCCCTTGTTTGCGAGCTTCTTCAACAAATTCTCCCACAAGATTGTCTTGTCTAGCAGCAAGGTTTCTAGCTCTAACGGATTCTACTGCATTTACGATATTCTCAATACATTCTTCAGTAATGCAACAAGATCCATTATGGAAGTCCTCATTCATAAACATTTTTTGTGTTAATTGAATAGGTTCGCATAATAAATTGTGTATGTCTGGGGTGCAATCAGGCCAGATAATTTCAACTACTCCAATTTGTTTCTGATTTGCTGATATAATTTCCTCATTGCACCACTTGCTGTTCTTAAAATCATTGGTGTATAGTTGGATTAATACATCGCAATCCGTCATTCGATGATGTAATTCTTCTTGAAAATTTTTAGCAGGATTGATAGAATATGTATCCAGAAATACATCGTAATTATTGCGGACAAAAGCATCAAATAATTGGTTGGCTACAGCAGAAGAGTCCGTCCGGCGATAACTAATAAATAGCTTCCGGTTTTCTCTCAATAACCTCATTGATTCAAATGCATAATTAATATATTTTTCAATATGATCAGCAATGTATTGTCTTCCATTCATTACATGAATGATTTTAGGAACTTCTGCTTCAAAATTATCGCCAAAATATATTGGCAAAATAGCATCCCCATTATCAAGGAGAACTTTTAATATATCGATATCTTTTTCTGAATGATTTAAATTGCCAAAATAGAATACGAAAGATGGCTGTTTATTCGAATATTTTCTCTCAAAAGTTTCATTATAGATTATCTCAAACATATTGTCTCTCAAACCTATACGATGAATCTTGTCAAAAAAACGAACTTTTATTGTATTGCAAGCATTATTATTAATATCTCCTAGAAAGATAAGTTGGTATTTATATGTCATAATAATTATTGTTAGTTATAAGTAGCTATGATACAATCCAATCGTACAAATTTTTGATACAATAATTCCCGTCTTTATCATTGTAGCAATAGTAGTATCCTCTAGGTATTAGATTCCCGTTTGAATATCTTTCTGTTCCAGAATAATATTGAATAGTTGGATATATTTGCATATATTCAGAACCTTTCCAGTTATTATCGTTCTGAGCTATAGGGAATAAAGCTATTTTCCCTAAATCAAATTTTTGCGCATCTCCGTAACCTAACTCCCAATTACACCATTTTGAATCAATAGCACCGTTTGTGGCGACTAGTATAAATTTATCGTATTTTTGGATTTGCTGTTTGATTATGGCTGCTGTGGGTCCAGATGTTTTTGGGGGCATAGAATTATCAAGCCAATCAACATAGATACTGGCATGTAATTCTTCTAAAATGTAGGCAACTCGTTTGAGTTGGCTAATTTCATCGTGTTTATGGGAAAGAAATACGGATGCTTGTTGACCAGTTGAAAAAAATCTAGTTTGCCGATGAGCTTCGGAGAGGACATCAGCAGCAAGAGTAAGTTCCTTTAGCTTATTTTCTGTTAGAATCATGGCTCTTTTTAATGTTTGTCTTATATAGGATACAAAAATACGAAATAATTCTGATTATCGAATATAATTCGCTATATTTGCACTATAAAATCGTATCAAAGAATGAAACTGAATAGAATAAAGACTGTATTGTCCGAAAAAGGTATCTCTCAGACATGGTTAGCTAAACAACTGGATAAGAGTTTCAGTATGGTAAATGCCTATGCTTGTAATAGGATTCAGCCTAATTTAGAGACCTTACAACAGATTGCAGAGATATTGCAAGTGGATTTGAAAGATTTAATAACCGATAAAAAAGAACGGTTGAAATAGAACTTAATTAGGTTAGGAGGTTATAGTTCATTTGTACCTTATTGCAAATGTGCTGATAAACTTCCGATAATATACAATATTAAGAACATGACTCCTGAAGAAAAAGCAAGAATAAAGATAGACCAGTGGTTTGCTGATGCAGGTTGGGAAGTGGTTGATAGGGAAGACTACGAGCCGACTTGTACTGCTGTCGCCATAAGAGAAGGCTTGTTGAAAGGGAATCTTGAAGCTGACTATTTCCTATTTATTAACGGGAAAGCAGTGGGAATACTTGAAGCAAAACGAGAAGAAACAGATGCTTTTGCTTCAAAAGTTTGCGACCAAGCAACTTTATATGCAAGAAGTGTCCCTAATATCTATCAGGCGTATCAAAAGCCATTGCCTTTTATCTTTACTTCAAATGGTAAAGAACTATACTTTTGTGATTTTCGTGAACAAGATTCATATTTCAGACAAATAATGGCAATCCCTACGCCACATGAGTTGGTCAAGAAATTGGGAATTGAAGATACATTTGCCGGACTACCTACATTGAAAAAGAAAGGGCTTCGTGATTGTCAATACGAAGCGGTAACAGAACTTGAAAAGAGTTTCCGCAGTGGGCGAAATCGGGCATTGATGGTTCTTGCTACTGGTGCAGGTAAAACATATACGGCTTGTCTCGCAACTTATAGGATGCTTTCTTATACTCCTATGCGCAGAGTGCTGTTTCTCGTTGACCGGAATAATCTTGGGAAACAGGCAGAGGGAGAATTTGGAACCTTCCGCCTGACGGAGAATGGAGATGCGTTCAATACAATCTTTACGGTTAATCGGCTTCGCTCTTCTTCTATTCCATCTGATAGTAATGTGGTTATTTCTACTATACAGCGTTTGTTCTCATTCTTGAAAGGAGACATTATTGAAGATAATGAGGAGGATGACGGCAACGAGCCGATGGAAGAAGTAATCTTGCCACCCAATCCCAACTTGCCCCACGACTACTTTGATATGATTATCATAGACGAGTGCCACCGCTCTATTTATGGAAACTGGCGTAAGGTATTGGAATATTTTGATATGGCAAGATTGGTTGGTTTGACTGCAACCCCGATTGAAGAAACTGAGAAATTCTTCAACTACAATATCATTGTCAACTATACCTTGGAAAAGAGTATTGTTGATGGTGTGAATGTGGATTGCAGGGTATATAGAATAAAAACGCAAGTCACGGAATCAGGAGGAGCTATATTAGAAGGCGAGAAATTCAAAGAAGAAACAAAATATACCGGAGAGGTTAAGACTAAAAATAGTAAAGAAACAAAATTCTATACCAATAAAGAGCTTAATCGAAGTATCATCAACCCGGCACAGATAAAGTTAATCCTTTCGACTTATCGTGATGTGGTTTATACCGAATTGTTCAACGATCCACAGCGAGAACCGAATATAGATTATTTGCCCAAAACATTGATATTCGCTCTCAATGAAACTCACGCCACCAATATCGTACAGATAGCCAAAGAGGTATTCGGGCGCACAGACGACCGCTTTGTTCAGAAAATCACCTATTCGGCTGGCGACAGCAACGAACTGATACGGCAATTCCGAAATGACAAAGATTTCCGTATAGCCGTGACTTGTACGTTGGTTGCCACAGGTACAGATGTCAAACCGCTGGAAGTGGTCATGTTCATGCGCGATGTAGAATCATTGCCTTTGTATATTCAGATGAAAGGGCGTGGTGTGCGCACCATTGGTGATGAGCAATTGCGAAATGTTACGCCCAATGCATTCAGTAAAGATTGTTTCTACTTAGTGGATGCGGTAGGTGTGACGGAAAGCATGAAGACGGTGAAGCCTATAGATGGCAGTCCCACAACAAAGACTATCACTCTAAAGGAACTGTTGGAACGTATCAGCCACGGTTATATTCCTGATGAATATCTCAAACGGCTTGCAGCCACGCTTGCCCGAATATACTATAAGGCTGATGAATCGCAAAAGAAAGAATTTGCCCGTTTGTCTCATCATGACATGAAGGAGCTTTCAGCGAAAATATACGCTGTGTTGGAAAAAGGTACCCTCCCTCCGTTTGTTAGTACAGACGATTCTAATAACGAGCGTAAGGGATTGGTATCCCCTCTTGCCAACCATGCCGACGCACGAAGATATTTACTCATTCTTGCTGCCGGGTTTGTCAATACGTTGATGCCTGGCGAAGATGCGCTTATCTCAAAAGGATTCTCCGTTGAAGAGGCTAAAGACACAACAGAGGCGTTTGAAGATTTTTGCAAAAAGTATTACGATGAGATAGAGGCATTGCGCATTATCCACAGCAACACGGGTGAACCGATAACTTATTCAATGTTGAAAGATTTGGAGAATAAACTTAAAATGGCAAACAACCATTTTAGCCCTAAACAAATTTGGAACTCGTATGCCATTCTTTCTCCAAACAAGGTAAAGCATTCTACTACTAAAGAAGAGAGCGATGCTTTGACCAATATCATACAACTGGTACGCTTTGCTTTCCGCCAAATCGAGAGACTGGACAGTGTAGTCACCACATCCAAACAATATTTCAACTTGTGGTTGGGGCAAACCCAGCGTGAAATAACCGATAAGCAATGTGAAGTTGTCAGTCGTATTGTGGATTATATCGCTTCTAACGGGGCTTGTACAGTCAGAGATATTCGTGAAGATGATGCAACCCATGCAGCCCAAATGATTCGAGCGTTTGGTAATATGCAAAAAGCAGACGAAGCACTTCATTCACTTTATAAATTTGTAGTTTTAAGAAACGCAGCATAAGAAAATGGCAACAAATAATACAACGGAGCAATCGCTCACTAAAAAAGTATGGAGTCTGGCAACAACTCTTGCCGGGCAAGGTATCGGATTCACCGATTATATCACCCAGCTGACCTATCTCTTATTCTTGAAGATGGATGCAGAGAATGTAGAAATGTTCGGAGAGGAATCGGCTATCCCTACAGGCTATCAATGGAATGATTTGATTGCTCTTGATGGTTTGGATTTGGTGAAGCAATATGAAGAAACTCTTAAACTGCTTAGTGAGCAGGATAATCTGATAGGAACGATTTATACGAAGGCGCAGAATAAGATAGACAAGCCTGTTTATCTGAAAAAGGTTATCACCATGATTGATGAAGAGCAATGGCTCATCATGGACGGTGATGTGAAAGGTGCTATCTACGAAAGCATTCTTGAAAAGAACGGACAAGATAAGAAAAGCGGTGCCGGACAATATTTCACACCTCGCCCACTGATTCAGGCAATGGTGGATTGCATCAATCCGCAAATGGGCGAAACCGTTTGCGACCCAGCTTGTGGTACAGGCGGTTTCCTGCTTGCTGCTTACGATTATATGAAAGTGCAGTCTGCAAGTAAAGAAAAACGTGATTTTTTGCGTGACAAAGCTTTGCATGGTGTGGACAATACGCCTTTGGTCGTAACACTTGCTTCCATGAATCTTTATTTGCATGGCATTGGCACAGACCGCAGTCCTATTGTGTGTGAGGATTCTTTGGAAAAAGAGCCTTCTACGCTTGTGGATGTAATACTTGCCAATCCTCCTTTCGGTACTCGCCCGGCTGGTTCTGTGGACATCAACCGCCCAGATTTCTATGTCGAGACCAAGAATAACCAGTTGAACTTCCTCCAGCACATGATGCTTATGCTCAAAACCGGAGGACGTGCTGCTGTGGTACTTCCTGACAATGTCCTTTTTGAAGCCGGAGCTGGTGAGACTATCCGCAAACGCCTGTTGCAAGATTTCAATCTGCATACTATCTTGCGCTTGCCTACAGGTATTTTCTATGCGCAAGGCGTAAAAGCTAACGTGTTGTTTTTCAGTAAAGGACAACCAACTAAAGAAATATGGTTTTACGATTACCGTACTGATGTAAAGCACACCCTTGCCACCAATAAGCTGGAACGCCATCATTTGGATGATTTTATTTCTTGTTATAATAATCGAGTTGAGACCTACGATGCCGAAAATAATCCACAAGGGCGTTGGCGAAAGTACCCGATAGAAGATATACTGGTACGTGACAAGACAAGTCTTGACATCACTTGGATAAAACAAGGTGGTGAAGCGGACAACCGTTCACTGGCGGAACTGATGGCAGACATCAAGGATAAAAGCCAAACGATAAGTTCGGCTGTAGCTGAACTTGAAAAATTGCTCGCAAACATAAATGAAGATTGAGCGTATGGAGAACAATAAGGTAGCCATATCAATGGAGCAACAGTTTGGAGAAGTCATAGACATCATTCTCCAACATAAAGGTCGTGCATCAAGAGCTGTAAACAATGAACTGTTGTTCACGGCTTGGTATGTAGGTGGGTATGTATCAGCCAAATTAAAAAGTGAGGAATGGGGAAGCAAGGTGGTAACGCAGTTGTCCGAATATATCCGCTCTCAACGTCCAGATATTAAAGGATATAGCCGGAGAAGCATTTACAATATGGTGATGTTCTATGATGAATATTCATCGGAAACATTCTGTGCTACAGTGGAGAAGTATCTGAATCTTGAATTTGTGCGGCCAACAACTGCACAAATAGAAGCGAGCCAACCAACACAAGAAACGGCTGTAATTGTGCAGACGGCATCTGCACAATTAGTCCAGCCGACATCTGGACAAATGCCTCAGATATTAGAACTGACAACGTTGTCTAATCATATTGAGATTCTTTGCCGATGCAAAAGTACAGAAGAACGGATGTTCTATATTCTCTATGCCAATAAAGAGCATCTGTCTTTTAAGGAAATGCAGCGTTGCATTTCCAATCAAACATATACAGCTCTGTTGAGCAGCAAGGACAATATGTCAAAAGGATTACTCAATGCTTACCCCAATGCCCCTATAATGTTCAAAGACACATTGTTTGTCGATTTCCTGAACTTGCCCAAAAAACATAGCGAATCCAAACTAAGAAAAGGCTTGGTAGAACACATGAAGCAGTTTATTCTTGAACTTGGCAAGGATTTCATATTCATGGATCAAGAATACCGTCTCAATATCGGTGCATCTACATTCAAGGCTGATTTACTGTTCTTCCATCGTGGATTACAGGCATTGGTAGCTGTGGAACTGAAAAAGACAAAATTTCATCCGCGCGACCTCGGTCAGTTGGAATTTTATTTGGAAGCACTCGATAGGGATGTAAAGCGTTCCAATGAGAACCCCTCTATTGGCATTATCCTTTGTCCGGAAGCAGATAAGGTGGTAGTGGAATATGCCATAAGCAGAAGCATGAGTCCTACGATGATAGCAGAATACAAACGCATCCTTATTCCGCAGGAACGTATGCAACAGCAACTAAATGAATTTTGCAACCTTTTCTTAGATAAAGACTGATCGGTATGGATACAAAGAAATTACGTCAAAAGATACTCGACCTTGCCATTCGTGGCAAACTCGTTCCGCAAGACCCAAACGATGAGCCTGCATCTGTTCTCCTTGAACGAATCAAGGCTGAAAAAGAACGATTGATAAAAGAGGGGAAAATCAAGAAGAGCAAGAAGTCGGCAAAAACTTCCGATACGCTACATTATGAAAAGAGTATTCCTGAGATGTTTGTTCCTAATGTATTGACTTTTGCTACGGAAGGTAAAGAACTTCAATATGCAGGAATCTGTGCGCCAGTAGATAAATGGGGACCTTGGTTTAAGGATGAGCAGCGCCAACATGGAACAATTGAGTTTGTAAAAAGTAATGTAATAAGCTTAGTTGAACCTAATAGATTGCTTGACATCTATCGTTATTATAGCGTATTTACAGGAACATCATCAGGCAAGAAAATAAAGATTGTATGCCGTTATCAACAATATTTAGGAGGTGAAGCTATTGTACAACGAGTTCTCAAAACCTACCGAGAGAAGCAAGGACCGAAGAAAGGTCTCATTTGGCACTTTCAAGGTTCGGGTAAATCATGGTTAATGGTATTTGCTGCACAAAAGCTTCGTTTGCAAAACGAATTACACGCTCCAACAGTTGTAATTGTGGACGACCGTATTGATTTGGAAGATCAGATTACGGGCGATTTTACTCGTGCAGAAATTCCCAATATTGAATCAGCCAAAACAAAAGAGGAGTTGGTTGCATTCTTCAAACAAGACCAACGTAAAATTTTAATTACCACTATCTTTAAGTTTGGTGATGTGGAAGGTGTACTCAATGAGCGTGATAATATTATCTTGTTGGTTGATGAAGCCCATAGAACACAAGAAAAAGATTTGGGACAGAAGATGAGAAACGCATTGCCTAATGCATTTTTCTTTGGGCTTACAGGTACGCCTATCAATAAGCGAGATAAAAATACTTTCCTTGCTTTTGGTGCAGATGAAGACATGGAGACTGGAGGTTATATATCAAAATATACATTCCAAAATTCTGTGGAAGATGGTGCTACACTGGAATTGAATTTCCAGACTGTTCCAGTAGAAATGCATCTTAATGAGGAACAGTTACAGGAGGAATTTGATGAATTGACTGATCAGATATCAGAAGCAGAAAAGAATGAACTGGTTAAACGAACCTCTGTAGAAGCATTCTTTACGGCTGAAAAACGTATTAATGATGTTGCCCGCTACATCGTTAACCATTTTAAGGCTTATGTGGAACCTAGTGGAATGAAAGCGCAAGTTGTTGTGTATAATCGTGATTGTTGCGTAAAATACAAGAAGGCTATTGATGCTTTGTTAGGTACAGAAGATGCCACAACAATAGTGATGCATACGGCCGGAGATAAGGCGGATGATTATAAAGAGTATCGTAGAGATAGAGATCAGGAAAAGAAACTACTTGATCAATTCCGTGATCCATTATCTCCAATAAAAATGGTAATTGTTACTTCTAAACTTCTTACAGGTTTTGATGCTCCTATACTTCAATGTATGTATCTTGACAAGCCAATGAGAGATCATACGCTTTTACAAGCTATTTGTCGTACGAACCGAAAATATACCGTGGATAAAAAGTGCGGTTTGATTGTGGATTTTGTAGGTGTATTTGATAATGTGGCAAGGAGTCTTGCATTCGATGAAGAGACAGTTAAAACGGTTGTAAAGAATATTGATGAAGTTAAAGCTTTAATACCTAATTTCCTACAAGAATGCCTTGACTTCTTCCCAGGAGTTGACCGTACGATTGGTGGTTGGGAAGGTCTTCAAGCCGCTCAGCAGTGCTTGCTGGATGATAAGATAAAAACTGATTTTGCACGCCATTTTGCCCGATTGTCTAAGGCTTGGGAAACAGTAAGCCCCGACATCATGCTTGCTCAGTATCAGTCAGATTATACTTGGCTGGCACAAGTTTATCAGAGTGTTCGTCCTGTTGGAACTAGCGGTTCACTTATATGGACATTATTAGGTGCCAAAACTATTGAAATAATTCATCGTAATATAGATACGATTGATATAGGGACACCTCTTGAAGATTTGGTAGTTGATGGTGATGTAATTGATATGGTATTGGAGCAGGCAAAGGACAATCCTAAAAAGATTCTGGAAGTTGAGAAAATGTTACGTTTAAGATTGGGTGAGCACCGTGGTGATCCAAAATATAAGGCATTTGCAGAAAAGTTGGATGAACTTCGCCGTCACATGGAGGAAAATCTTATTACAAGTATTGACTTCCTTCGCAGCTTGTTGATTCTTGCCAAAGAAGTACTTGAAGAGGAAAAGAATTCTAATCAGCCACAAGATAAACGTGAGCAGGCAAAAGCTGCTCTTACAGAATTGTTTGAATCAATAAAGACAGAAAATACCCCAATTATTGTGGAACGTGTTGTCGCTGATATTGATGAAAACGTGGTAGCTATTGTGCGTAAGTTCAAGGATGCTTTTAAAAGTATTACTGCTCAACGAGAAATAAAAAAGAAGCTACGTTCAATTCTTTGGATTAATTACCAAATAAAAGATCAAGAGGTCTTCGATAAGGCTTATCAGTATATTGAGATGTATTACTAAATACTTGAAGTTTGAGAAGTTTTTAAGTGACGTAAAAATGAGTATGACTAAAAATGGATAGAATAGAGAACGCTATAAATAATCTCTTGATTAAGCCAAATGAGGCTTTAAAATCACGTATTGAAGAGGTAAGGTATTGTATTGACATACCAGACACTAATTCGAAGGGATATTGTTATTGTCTAAAAGTTGATGCTAATGGTACGTTAAGACTTAAAGATTTAATAGATTATCTTGATACTCGAATAGTTGATTATGCAATCCCCAAAAAAGAAATTGATGAAGCGAAAAATGATTTTAATAACACTGGATCTACAAGAAAAATCATTCAGTTAAAAAAGAAAGCTGAAAATCTTTTTACTGATTTGAATAAAACTGGTGAAGGTGGTGAAATCTTATTATATATTCTTACACAGGATATTTTGAAGCTTCCTCAACTGATAAGTAAAATGTCTTTAAAGACATCTCCCAAAATGCATTATCATGGAGCAGATGGTATCCACTTCCAATATGATAGCATAACTGGAAATTTAGAACTTTATTGGGCTGAGGCTAAAATGTATCAGGACCTAAATGCAGCTATGGTAAGTTGCTTTGATAGCTTAAAAGGTTTTCTACTTGATCCGAAAGGTTGTAAATCTACACAAGAAAGAGATATTGATTTGATTACATCGAATATACACCAAAATATAAATAATGAGGCTATTGAGGATATACTTGTAGAGTATTTTGACAAAGATAAAGAACAGTCAAATCATTTAGTTTATAAGGGCGTATGTTTTATTGGATTCGATTATGATAAATATCCAAGTAATACAGATATTACAAAAACGACTGCGGATATAAAAAATGCTATATTAGTAGAGTATGACAAATGGCACAATAGCGTAGGAGACAAGATAAAAGAACATATGAATCTTGATAAAAAAGAGATTCATGTGTTTTTGATGCCTTTTCCTTCCGTTGATGAATTTAGACAATATTACCTTCAAACAATTAAATGATGTTAGCTGAAAAAGTTTATAATTTAAGTAGTTTCAATCGTCAATATGAGGCTTTACTCATATTATCTGTTTGTGAGACCATCCCTAATTTAGTTTGGGATAGAGATAAATCTGATTTATTATCTCAAATAGATTGGAATAATATGCTGAGTATAGCATCTCTGTTTAGCTATTGTAATGAAAGTAAATATTTGGATGCGGCTCTTCGTATAGCTCAAACGTGTCTAGTACAAGAAGAAACTAACGAAAATCAGAAAAATGCAGCTGCATTTATATTAGATAATTTAACAAATAAACCAGCACTTAAAATTGCATTAGATAAGCAGTTTATAAAAAAGGACTTTAGAGATAATTATCCTTTTGCATTGAGACTTCAGCAAAGCAAATCAGATATTGAACATACGATAATAGTAAATGATGAAGTATTCCTTTTAAATAGGTTCCAAAAAGAAGTTTATTATGCATATAAACATAATGAAACAATAAGTATATCTGCACCAACCTCGGCAGGTAAGTCTTACATTCTATGTACTCTTTTGTTAGAAGAATTGACAGAAGGCAATAAGAATATTGTTTATGTTGTGCCAACAAGAGCACTTATAAGTCAGGTAGAAGCTGATTTAAAAGCACTACTGAGACAATATAATTTAGAGAATCAAACTAATATAACAACAGTACCACCTCAGGAAGATATTTTAGATAAGAAATCCAATGTCTTTATTTTTACGCAGGAACGTCTTCATTGGTTTTTATATGGGAATTCTAATTGTAAAATTGATATTCTTATTATTGATGAAGCTCAGAAAATTGAAGATGGGAATAGGGGAATTTTGCTTCAACAAAAAATAGAAGATGTTGTTAAAGCAAATCCTGAAATAAAGGTATTCTTCTCCAGTCCATTTACCTCAAATCCGGAGATACTTCTGGATAATGTCATTAATAATAGCCGGAAAAGTAAGGTTAATACTCAGTATATTGCAGTTAATCAGAATCTTTTATATGTTTCTCAGGTACCGAGAAAAATCAGAGAGTGGCAAATTCATTTATGTACTGTTAAAAACACTATTTTGTTGGGGAAAATTGTAATGACAGATCGTCCAACAACAGAACTGCATAAAATAGTTCATACAGCTTATCAAATATCGAATAGAGGTGGATGTTTGATTTATAGTAATGGGGCTGCAGATGCAGAGGATACAGCAAATTTACTTTACGATCTGCTGCCAGAGTGTGAACAAGATTCTGAAATTGAAGAACTAGTTAAATTAGTACAGAGCACTATTCACACCCAATATGTTTTAGCAAAAGTTTTATCAAAGGGAATTGCATTTCATTATGGAAATATGCCTTTGCTTATAAGAAATGAAATAGAGAGATTGTTCTCTATAGGTAAAATAGAATATTTGATCTGTACTTCAACTTTATTGGAGGGGGTTAATCTTCCTGCTAAATCTATTATTATAAGAAAACCATCAAGAGGTAGAGGAAATCCATTGAATCAAAATGATTTTTGGAATTTGGCGGGTAGAGCAGGACGATTGGGAAAAGAATATAGTGGAAATATATTTTGTATAGAACCATTAAAATGGGATATTTATCCTGAACCAAATAAAACGAAACAAGAAATTAAAAGAGCATTAAATGTTGTAGAAAGTAAAGGGGATGAACTTCTGGAATATATCCGGTGTGGGGCACCCAGAAAAAAGGCAGGAAAGTGTCCAGATTTAGAATTTGCTTTTGGATATTATTATATAAAGTACGTTTTGGACAAAGAGAATGCACCTTCAACTCCATTTTATGATAACTTGTTGTGTGAGTTGAGAACTCTGCAATCGATAATTACATTACCAGCTTCAATTATTAAGAAAAATCCTGGCATATCACCTTTAGCGCAACAACAACTTTATAATTATTTTACTGACCATATTAATGACATAGATACACTGATTCCTGTGTATCCTAATGACTCTAATGCTTTAGAGGAATACAGAAACCTTATAGAAGTTATAGGACAAACGATATCAGATTATCCACAACAATTAAATGTTCCTAGAGCAATATTATTGATCAATTGGATGTCAGGGAAACCGTTGTCGTATCTTATTCGTAAAAGTTATGATTCTTATAAAAGGAATGGTTATAACAAAAAACTTCCAGTTGTTATCAGAGAGGTTATGGAAAACGTTGAAAATTTTGTTAGATACCAATTCGCTAAAGATTCAAGTTGCTATGTCGATATTTTGCGATATGTTCTTGAAATAAATAGAAAAAATGATTTACTTAATAATATTCCACAATTAAATCTTTGGCTAGAGTTTGGTGTATCACAAAAGACCCATCTTTCATTGTTGGCTTTAGGACTAAGTCGTAATACGGTTATAGAATTGACTAAATATATTACATCTACGGAGAAATCAAAAGAGGAATGTTTAAATTGGTTAAGATCATTGAATTTAGACGAATTGGATATGTCTCCAATAATTGTAGAAGATATTAGGAGAATTATATGATTATTGCATAGGATACAGTCCAAAATTTAGTTGTAAAAAATAATAACGACTTATTCAAAGTCTTATAATCGTTATGTAATTTTTTTATGTTGATAATATTGTTTCTTTAGCACGTTTCTTATATATATATTAAGCAAGTAAAATGTGACAAGAGTTACAGTTTGAAAACTATAATTCTTGTCACATATTTATTTTTTTAGAACAGAAAGCTATTTGTATAAAATTTTTGATAGTACCGTTTTGTGATTAAAGACTATTATTGGTACAACCTATCACATAATAAACAGATTTTATATTTTAGCTTTATTATATGATAGGTTAGATGTCTCAAAATATAGTTTATATCAGCAACCACTTCCGTCTATATTACATGACATTCCTTCTGTAATTGGTCTTGAAGTAAGTCCGGCTTCTTCTGGTATGAGTGTAACAGAACCATCCTCTAGAACAAAGCATGGAATACCTGCAGCTCCAACTTTTTTCGCTTCATTAAAAACAGGGCTGTTATCACGGATCCTTAGAAATTCCTTTAAATATTTTACATGCGAACCTATGTCTATAATCTCATATCTGTCGTCTCCCTGTATCTGCTCTTCAACATAAATACAGTCCGGACAAGTATTCATACTATAAATTTTAATCATGACGTATATTGTTATAAATTATTACTATTGTGCTGGGCGTTAATAGTGAAAAACAAAAGATGTATCTCAAAAGTATGAAATGTCGTTTAAATATAAAAGTGCTTATTGCTTTTTTATACAATTCTACGTTATGTGATACAATTGTTTTTTGATGAATTGATGAAATGATGAGGTTATTGTTTGGATTTTGATTATGTCAATTTAGAATAAAAGTATGGTTTTAATGCATCTTAAAGAAGTTTTTTGTTAGATACTATTATCCTTTCTATACTATACTTACATTTGGAGCGATCAAGTTTATTTGTTTGCTACTTTAAGCCCTATTTTCTTGTACATTGTTATTTTGCTCTAATCATATTTTTGATAGGTATAGTGTACAATATAAATTCTATTTCTTAAGGTTATCCTGTTGTATAATTATGTTGGACATTCCAATATAAATTGTTTCAGTCGTATATGATATATTGGGGACTTTTAATAAAAAAGATTCAAGTCTGTATTGGTTTTCTATCGCTCTTGATATGATAAAAACGGCTGTAGCTGCTGGAGAATAACTTTTGAATTTAGCTAGTTTTAAGCCCTTCTTACGATTATTTTTGTGTGTTGCTTATATTTGTGCAGCTGATAATATTTTGATCCAAATTATGGCAAATATTCAATCTTCTGTTCTGTAAACTGCATAACAAAATTACCCAGCTTGCTGCCTTTTTAAACTGTCTTTTTCTAACGCCCTTTTTAGAAAGGGGGAATTAGGCTTCCCTCTTTTAAAAAAGTGAATAGGGCAAGCCCTTTTATAAACGTATTTTTCTATGATAGTTTAGGGAAAAAGTGTATATCAAAATATCTAGTAAAAGAGCTACTTTAATTGGTATTTTATCTGTGATTAATTGTTTGATTTCTATATAACTAATCTCTTCCCTATAGTTTCTTATAATCTTAAGCAAGCGGAACATGTTTTGCTCATTTTTCTGCAATATTACAAATGGTTCTTTATCTATCATTTTGAACAGATGTTTATTGTTGGATGTTTTTGTTGTATATCCGAGCATATTGATGTCAATGATATAAAAGACTTTTTGTTATGTGTTTCTATACAATGAATGAATAACAATTTGTTGAGCATTTTATTTATTAATTTGTTGGTTATATTTTAATTTGTTAGGCAATATTTTTTTTGTATTGCGATTCTACCTCGTTGGATATTTTAGTTTTTGTGAAGCTTTTAAAATATCGTAAATTGCAGTTCCTGGATTTGTGAAAAATAAATACTATTTGTGGTATTAATTATAGAAACAAAACAAATTGAAGTTATCATAGATGATATCTATATAAGTTCAAAAAGGACTTTAAATACTTTTTGTGTTAAAATATAAATATTACTTTTGTAAAAAAATATTTGTAGCTCGTATTGTATACTAATTTTGTTATGTTTAGTTATTGAAATAATGTATTTTGTACGACTTCAATTAATGATATGATGAACCAATGAATGAGGATTTATTTGTTCACAGTAGTAAAGGTGAAATTTGATGAGAAGGTGGTAAATCATATGTTTAAAAGAATTTGTGTAACTGTTTACATATTTGATGCAGAGTCCTAGATCTGTACGACTTTAGAAGTTCTAATAAATTTGACAATTATAATATTTACAAAATAAGTTGTGGTTAATATATGCAAATAGGATGGATTGATTTTTCAAAAAGTGACCGAGACAAGGTGTTGGGGGTAATCCAGCTTTTTGCTGAACAGACTGCTATGGACGAACTTGGCATTGGTACAGTCAGAGATGCTTTTGCGAATATTTTCTTTCCGGGAACTTCTACCATTCAAACAAGGGCCAAATATTTTTTCATTGTCAGTTATCTTTTGCAGGAGGCTGGCAGTGGTAAAGTCGGTATGGATGTAGATAAAGCAATGGAGTGGATGCATAATAAAGAGAGAGTCTGCTGTCAGAAACTTGTAGAGGATGCCCTGAGTAAGGGAGAGTCTCTTAATGGTATAATAGGCCACACTGCTCTCAACAGTAAAGCCTGGATCAAGCGGAAACCGTCTGATATTTATTGGAATGGGGTAAAGACCTTAGGATTCTTTAATTCAAAGTTTTCCCTGATGCAGAATCTTTCGCAAAGAGAGTATTTAGCCAGAAGCCTAGCTATGGCACGCACAATGGATATTAAAAGTTTTGGTAGGAAGCGTGTTGATATAGAAGACGATATGGATGACACTTTTTCTTTGGGTGTAGGGTACAATAAGTTTTGGAATATCCCCAAAGTTAATCCCGACTGGCTTAATGAATTGTGTATTAATCTTACTGCTGATGAAGCTCATTTTTTTAGAACTGCAATCAATTCTCTGTACCCCAATAGTGTATTTTGTGCCCTTTTTAATAGCTGGGACATAGGAAGTAAGCGCCTGGGCTTTCATGAAGTGATGGACAAAGTCATTATGCAAGTAGATGATAACACTCGGGAACTCCTACAATTAGCGAAAAAGTTTGATATTTTTGTTTTTTCTGCTCGTGCTTGCTATAACGTCATATGGAGTGATAGTGCTAATATTGAAGCTGTCGAGGAATGGGGAAAATGTTCTTATCATTTATCAAAAATTGCTGATATAGACTTGGTACACACAATGGAGATGTTAAAAATTCATCAGCCACAAACATTGCGATTCCTGAGTAAATTACAAAAAGCATATAAAGAAAATGCAGATTTTGAGGAAGTTAAAAAAATCCTGATAGAACGAGAAGTAGAAATTAAAGGACGTAGCAGGGCAAAACTGCTAAAACCAAGTAAAACACAGACACAATGGATTGGGGGGAAACATCTTGACTACCGTTCTTACAATACTTGTCAACTAATTATTGATATTTACAACCATGTTTGACATTGAACAAGATAGATGTGATTATGGAAGGCTGCTTGCTCCACCTGAGGGGTTTGAACTAGATGCTGCTGTTGCAACGACATATTCTTTGGATCTTGAAACTCTTACCTTTGCTGCGATTGCGCTCGGGCATGGCGAGAATACTGATTCCATGCTAAAGGACAATCCTGTAAGTATGCTTAATGCTCTACGGAAGATAAGGGATAAGGTTGTAATTTTTTATGAAACTGGTCGTATTGCTGTCCCAGCAAGCAGACGGACAAGTAATTTTTATCAATTGCTTGAGGGGATGACCGTGCCTGTAGCTTTACCGGCACATAAAGGTAATAATTATCCTTCTTTTCACCCTAAGATGTGGCTGATTTGCTATATGAATCGGGAAAGTAGAGAGCAAAGGTATCGGTTTCTCGTGGTGAGCCGTAATCTTACTTTTGATCGAAGTTGGGATGTTGTGGTAAGTTTGGACGGTATTCCAACAGATAAAAGACAGGAACGCTCACTTCCTATAGTCCATTTTCTGAACTTCTTGGGAGGATTTACGAAAAAGGACAGCCGCACATACGGTATCGTTGATTCGCTTGGGAAATTTGTGAAGAATGTGTCATTTTCACTTGAAGGTAGCAAGATCACAGATTTTTGTATCATTCCTTTGGGGATAGGCAGAAACAGTTATGATTTGTCTAATGATGTGTGGTTTAAAGAATCAAACAATTTTCACGAGGTTGTTATAATGTCTCCGTTTATATCTGCAGATGTTATCAGCCTGTTCAACAATGAAATCCGTGGAAAATATCTTGGTTCTTGTAAAAGAACACTTATTACCAGGACATCAGAATTATCGAAATTAAGCAATAATACTGCTGGAAATTTTGAAATTTACACCATGAAGGATGGTATCGTAGATGGTGAAAATGAACTTAGCGACGGAGATGTATCTGAAGTTATACGACGACAGGATATTCACGCAAAAATGCTGCTTTTCAGAAAAAATGGCTTTTCATCTGTATATATGGGTTCGATGAATGTATCACACAACGGTATGTACCGCAATGTGGAGTTGGATATCCGTTTCGACTGTCCAAACTTTTATTTAGGACCTGACAGGTTTCTTGCTGAGGTGTTTGGAAATAATCCATTGAAGAACCCATTCGAACTAAGGATTTTAGGAGAAGATATCAGCCAGGAGGGTACAGATAATGGAGTAGATGTGATGTTCAAAAAACTGTGCAGAGCTGATGCTATGGCAACGGTTGTAAGGCAGGAAGACGGACTGTTTACAATCTTTCTTAGATTCAATCCTTCAATGATATCTGGTGGTGTCATGATTTCTCCTATTAGCAAGAATATTCATAAACCAATTGAGCCGGAAATTATTTTTGAATCTTTGTCGGTTTTGGAGTTGACAGAATACTATCAGATAGTTTTGACTGATTCAAATGGGAAAGAGGTCCGACATGTCATGCAAATTCCTACACAAGGAATACCGGCAGAAAGGGATAAGCAAATATGCAATAGTATTTTGGATAGTAAAAAGAAACTTTACGAATATATCTCACTAATATTGAGTGACGATAAAGTGCAATGTGTGCTGGAGAGCGGGGACAGCTCCTATGGAGAAGGGGAGCACGGTACCGCTGTCACTGTTATACCTGCAATATACGAACGCATGCTGGAGGCCTCTCTGCATCATCGGGAGCGTTTCATGGAAATCGAAGACATGATGAAAATGTTGCCCGATAACAGTTCCATATTGGAAGAATTTAAGAAACTGTATGATGTTTTCTGTGAAGCATTAAAAACTTGAGGTTATGGATGAGAAAGTAATGCGAAAAATAGAGCATGACGTAATGTCAAGCCTGAAAAATTTTCAAAGAGCCACCGTGGAGCGTATTGACAAATTGTTCAGGGAAAACAGAAACCGGGTGCTGGTTGCAGATGAGGTAGGACTTGGCAAAACACTAATAGCGAGAGGATGTATTGCCAAAACAGGTCTTTTGTGTGCCGAAGAGCATGGCAAGTTGTTTAAGGTAGTATATGTGTGTTCCAACCAGAATATCGCACGAAAGAATATCAGAAAGCTTGATGTGTACAATGTCGGCGGATTTGACAATCTGTCGGACAACCGATTGTCTATGCAGCATTTGCAGATAGTGGAGCAGGAGATAAACAGTACGGAGGCCAACAGGGATGCTCAGCTTATTCCTCTTACACCTTATACCTCGTTTAGAATGACTTCTGGAAAGGGGACTGTGAATGAACGGGCTCTGATGTTTGCTATATTTTGCCGTATGCCACAATTCAGTAAACATATTGAATCTTTGGAAAAGAATTTAAGTAAAGGTGCGGTGAAAGGCTGGTATCATTGGGCAAGAGATTACTATAGAGGAAAGGTTGCAACTGCAGAACAAAAAACATTACAAACCGCAAATCCTTATCCAAAGACTTTGATAGATGATATAAACGATAACTTTTCGGAGCTGATTCAAAATGTGATTGAGACTCTTGAAGCAAACAAGGAGTTTGACATATCACTGATTAATAGAATGAGAATGATGTTTGCACAAATCAGTGTTGAACGTCTTAAGCCTGACCTCGTGATAATGGATGAGTTTCAACGCTTTAAATTTTTGCTTTCAGAGGAAAATTCGGAAATGGGGATGATAACCAGGAAATTTCTTTCCAGTGAATCCACAAGGGTTCTTCTGCTGTCGGCCACTCCCTATAAACTGTATAGTACGATAGAAGAGATAGAGGAGACTCCCTGCGACAACCATTACAAAGAGTTTATGCAGGTTATGCATTTTCTCTTCAATAAAGAAGAAGAAAAAGATCGTTTTGATAGAGTATGGTCAGAATACTCTGAAATGTTGCAAGTCATCAAGAAGTATGACATACAATTTATAAAGCAAGAGAAGGAGAAGGCCGAGAATGAATTGTATCGTGGAATGTGTCGCACAGAAAGAATTTCGGTGATGGACGGAGAGGATTTCATCGATAGCGAGTCGGCCAGACATCCGTTAGATATCAATCCGTTGGAGATACAGTCGTATGTGGAAGGATGTCAATTTGTCGAGAATGCATTGGGCAGAAACAGTAAGATTCCAATGGATTATGCGAAAAGTTGTCCTTTTCTGCTATCTTTCATGAACAATTATGTGTTAATGGACAGGTTGCGTGCTCATTTTGAAAATCACCAGGAGGACTTACCGGTACAGCGTGGTTTGTTGTGGGTAGATACGAGCAAAATATATGGCTATAAGCCTCTTCCAGAAACAAATGCAAGGCTTGCGCTTTTGAAGAAGCATATGTTTGAGCAATATAAGAGTCATTTGTATTTGTGGGTTCCTCCATCTATGCCATATTATCCACTTGAAGGCGTATATCGTGATAGCAAAGGTTTCTCAAAAATTTTGTTGTTCTCAGCATGGGAGATGGTGCCACGCATGATAGGTTCGCTTATTTCTTATGAGGCAGAAAGGCTTACCGTCGGCGAGATTTCGCATAATGCAGCCAAAAAAGACAGAAAAAATATACATTATTATTCAGAGGATAAAAGACGTTATCCTTATCGTCGTTTACAGGGGGGCAGTGAACGGTTTCTGTTGTATCCAAGTAAAACTTTAGCCGGACTTTATTCACCTATTTCATGTCTCAACAAGAAAATGAAATTAGAAGAAATTAAGCGTCAGGTATCAGAGATGATAGCAGACAAACTGCCTGAGATTGGACAGGTTTCAGGAAATACAGATAGCCGCTGGTATTTGATCGCACCAATGATTATGGACGGACTGGAATATGCCAAGGAATGGGCAAACAATTATGAAAATTCGGGTTACAGAACGAAAACTGATATTCTCATTTCTAAATTGATGAAAGAGGGGAGTAGTTTTAATGACTTGAAAATGGGTACAATGCCTGATAACCTTGTAGAGGTATTATCGCTTATGGCTATTGGTTCTCCTGCTGTTTGTATCTATCGAGGTAACGGAGGGAATGCACAAAATGCTGCCAATCTTGCAAAAGTCTTCGTCAATCGTTTCAATACAACTGAAGCCACAGCCGTTGTTCAATTAGCGTATCCAGAGAATAACTCCAATAGTCCCCATTGGATGAATGTCTTGAACTACTGTGTGGATGGGTGCTTTCAGGCAATGTTTGATGAGTACCATCACATGCTGATGGAAGATGTTCAATTCTGTGCAGATGAAGATAAAGAGCAGAAGATCTTTGAAAAAATGTATGGAAATGATGGGAAAAATGGAACGATTTCGCTTCATTCTGCTACATATTCTGTTGAAACACCTGGCTCTTTTCGACGCAAGGTGATGAAAAAACTGCATGCCGAAAATCGTTTCAATCATATGCGTGCTCATTTCGCTGTGGGATTTGTGAACAACAAAAGAGACAATGATAAATTAGTAAACCGAAAAGAAAGTATTCAAGATGCTTTTAATAGCCCTATGCGTCCGTTTGTCCTTGCGTCTACTTCAATAGGTCAGGAAGGCTTGGATTTTCATAATTATTGCCGGAAAATTATGCATTGGAATCTGCCGGGCAATCCTGTTGACTTTGAGCAGCGGGAAGGTAGGGTGAACAGATTTAAATGTCTTGCTATTCGTCAAAATCTGGCAGAGCAATATGGTCAGGATTGCTTTGAAAACGATATATGGGCGGAAATTTTTGATAAGGCCTGTAAGGATATGCTTAAAAATGGGGAGTCGGAACTTATACCTTTTTGGTGTCTAGGCAAAATGCAAAACTTCAAAATTGAGAGAATTGTTCCAATGTATCCTTTAAGTCAAGATCAATTGCGCTACCAACGCCTCATTAAAATTTTATCCTTGTATCGTATGACTATGGGGCAAGCCAGACAAGAGGAATTACTGCAATACATCTTTCAAAACTTTAGCAATACAGAATCGCTCAAAGAACTGTTTATTAATTTAAGTCCATTCTCTAAAAAAAGGTATGATAATTAAACAATGGATATAGATTTGTGATTTGTTTACGTAATAAAATGTGTCAAAATGAAGGGAAGTATATTTGTTAAGAAGATCTAAGGGGTTATTGTAACGGTTGGATAAATCACTTCTGACATTATTCGAAAATGCTACTTACTTTGGAACAAATATTGCAAAAATCTACAATTGGGCCATATCTTTCGGAAATTTGCTGTTTTGATTCTTTATTTCAATCAATTTTTCTTTTTTTGATTTATATGGTTCCTCATTTACATATAACTGTAAAACCTATAATTTGTAGAAATTCCTTTGTCACTACCTATAAATTTAAATTTTTAAGTTTAAATCGATTATAAGTTTGTAATAAATTCCTGTTTTTGTATTTTAATCAAGTACTATGTGTAACTCTTTTATTCAAGAAATTTGATAATGTGAAATGTTTTTATTAAAATGATATTATTATTCTAGAAAAAGTTTAATAAATTTGCGACAAACATTAATTTTATATCAAGAATCGATATGAACGAACTCAAGAAGCTGAATCGCATAAAAGCTGTTTTAGCAGAGACTGGACACACAGGTAAGTGGCTCGCAATGGTACTGGGTAAAGATCCAGTGACCGTGTCGAAATGGTGTACTAATAAGGCACAGCCAAATCTCGATATGCTTTTCAAAGTTGCGCAGGCCTTAAATGTTGAGGTAAAAGATCTTATAAGAAATGATGTCGAAATTTAAAAACAAGTAATAGATGAAAAAAACTTTATTTCTATCCATAATTTTAACAAGTGGAATTACTTCCTTCACTATCTTTTCTTGCACGAATTATAATTCAGTTGCAGACTCTCACTTTACTAGTGACGGTAATTACCTCGTTGCAAATGATTCAAATATGTTTGTACTTGAATCTCCAAGTCGTATAAAGTTTTTCGTAGAGGTATCAGGAAGTATGAACGGTTTCTTTCGTGCCAATGTGCCAACTGATTTCAAAACGGATGTTTGGACTGTAGCAAGCCATTTTTCAGGACTAATTCATACTGTAGATATACTCACAAATGATGGTAGTGTTGGAAAGCAGATTCCTTTACAGCAGTTTCAGACTGCTATGAACACAGGCTCTTTTGTGTCATCAGCTTCCACAAAGACTCCTATTATGCTAAAATCAATGATCAAATCGTTGGAAGCTGATGCTGGCGAAGTCGCTGTTCTTGTGTCTGATATGAAATACAGTCCTGTTGGTTCAGCTGCTCCAGATGTATTGTTGAGTCAGTATAGCACTGACGTTTGTTCTATTTTCCGACAGTATGGTAAAGCTATATGTGTGATAGCTGCCACTTCTGATTATCGGGATAACAGGGGTAAAGTGGTTACTCCCCAATCACCTTATTATTATGTTATTATTGGCAATGATCGTCATGTAGCTTTTATGCGTAATGCTATTTCTATTCTGATTAATAATAGTAAACATTTTGTCGACAACATTGAGAGTGGTTTTAATTATGGTCAGCCACACTATGAGTTTGGTGTACCTTTGAACTGCTACCAACAAGGCAATGAGCCAACATTTATAGGGTATGACACCGATGCTAATGATACTGCTACTATTCGCTTAAAACTTGACATTGCGAATTATCGTTGGCTGATGGCTGATGAGGAGTATTTACGAGAAACTTTAAAGATAAGAGCTCTTTACGGTTCAAAAGTTGAGCTAGGTAATATCCAGTTTGATGTAAAGAATACTATAGGAAAAGAATTAAAACGTACTGCTGTTGCAACTATAAACCTAAAAGTGTACGGCATGTTAGCCAATGATGCAGATGTTATTGAGTGGACACTTGAACTGCCGGACTCTGATACCTCGCGTTTTACTCCATTCTTTGGTGCAATATCAGAAAATGATGTGACAAAATCATATTCCATTGATGACTTTTTAAAAGGTATTTTCTATGATGGTGTTATTAATAAATCAATTAAACCGAATTATATACTGATTTCTAAACAACAATAACATATTACAGCAATGAAACTCCTAAAAATATACTCATGGTTTGCTGGTACAAAGAATGATTTTATAAACTCATTCAGAGACAATGATGTACTTTATAAACAAGCAACAACTTTTTGGAATGAATTGGATAACGATTCTATAATCTTTATTATTGCAATGTTGGTTATTGGTATTGTATTGACATATTACTACTATGGTCCATTTAATAACCAGCCTGGTAGAAAGTACACTCCTCAATGGTGGTGTATTATGTTAGGTATAACCGCTGGTATGACATTTTTTGTTACTTTACTCTTAGAATATTTTACCGCTAAGCCAATCATACAGGGCGCATGGAGTGTAGAGGTTAAAATAGCCTTGTGTAATGCCATATACGCAAGTGTTGTATATTTCTTGGCATCTGTGATTGTTTGTAAAAGTAATATTAAAACAAACGCATATAAACTCTTTAAATAGCCTGAATAGGAATGAAAAAAGTATTTGTATTTTGCATAGGAGGTACGGGTATCCGTGTGATGAAAAGTATTATGATGCTCCTTGCCGGTGGAATGAAAACTAACGGATATGTTGTTGTACCTATCATTCTTGATCCTCATCTTGATTTGCAGGAAAAGAAAAATTTACATAGCCTCATTGAAAGCTATAAGACAGTATATAACCGCTCTGTTAATAATGGTTCTACAAAAATGAATGCATCGGAAGGCTTCTTTGCTTCAGAGGTTATTACATTGGATGAACTAAACAACCAACATAACGACACTAAGCAGATTTCTGGTAGTGAGGAAAAATTTGGTAGCTATATCCACAAATCAAATTTAGGTGTAGGCAATATCAATAACTACCTCATTGAGACAATGTTTTCTACTCGAAATTTGAATAATCCATTATCCGTAGGTTTTAAAGGTAATCCAAATGTTGGTACAGTAGTGTTAGGTGACATGATTGAGAATGCAGACTGGTTCAATGGTTTCAAAATCCATTGTGAAAAAGATGACCGTATCTTTATTATCAGTTCTATTTTTGGTGGAACTGGTGCGTCTGGCTTTCCACTTTTAGAAAAAAAAATCAGAGGTGCAAGTGATCAGCCTGCAGTAAAAAATGCATTGATGGGTGCCATTACGGTTTTGCCATACTATGGTCTGAAAGATCCGGCCACAACTGGTAGTGATATTGATTCTGCCAACTTCTATACTAAGACAAAGGCAGCTTTGGCATATTATCAAAATACTATTAAATCAGACTACCTCTACTATATTGGTGAGAAAACACTACGTCAAACTTATGAGAATGATGAGAAGAAACAAGAGGA
>ERZ1036470.16-NODE-16-length-166596-cov-28.756895_pt1 | contig 166596 bp, 146 predicted proteins | sample MGYA00514232_ERZ1036470 | MGnify/ENA primary metagenome ERZ1036470 (study PRJEB33795, sample SAMN09464898) | human gut metagenome | isolation source: Bloodstream | host: Homo sapiens | place: USA: Stanford, California | collected 2016-02 ... | reverse complement strand
CCGCCGACCCTCTGCTTGTAAGGCAGATGCTCTGAACCAGCTGAGCTAAACGCCCTTTAAACTTATTTTTTCGTTCGCTTTATCTCTCTAAAGCGCTGCAAAGATACGGCTTTTTTTATTACCACCAAACTTTTTGACGAAAAAATGTGGATGAATATGAATTTTGTTTGGATATGGCTACGTAAGTGTCTGATGGTCCTAAAAACGGGGCATTTAGTTAAAAATAACGATTGCTTACCTTATTATTCAATGGAAAAGACTTAACTTTGCGACTCTATATTAATAATGTATATGGTATTATCGACACTGACTGCTATTTCGCCCGTGGATGGGCGATACAGGAATAAGGCTGAGAATCTGGCGGCTTATTTTTCAGAATACGCACTTATCAAGTATAGGGTGCGAGTTGAGATCGAGTATTTTATTACTCTATCTGAGTTTCTTCCGCAATTAAGCGAGTTAAATGCGGCGGAAGTAAAAAAGGGGCTCCGGAAGATTTATCAGGAGTTTACGGAGGAGGACGCTTTACGAGTGAAGGAGATCGAGAGCGTGACAAACCACGATGTGAAAGCGGTGGAGTACTTTATTAAGGAAAAAACAAATCATTTCCTTGCGGAGAAATACCACGAGTTTATTCATTTTGGATTGACTTCTCAGGATATTAATAACACATCTGTGCCTTTATCGATCAAGGACGCTTTGCAAGAGGTGTATTATCCGGGTTTGGAAGAGGTGATCGGCGCCTTGAAAAAATACGCCGAGGAATGGATGGATATCCCGATGTTGGCTAAGACACATGGGCAACCGGCATCTCCGACTCGTTTGGGTAAGGAGGTGATGGTTTTTGTTTACCGTTTGGAGCAACAGTTGGCATTGTTAAAGGCCGTTCCTATCTCCGCTAAATTCGGTGGGGCTACAGGAAACTTCAATGCGCATCATGTAGCGTATCCGGAATATGATTGGAGGGCATTCGGTAACAAGTTCGTTAGTGAGGTGTTAGGCTTGAAGCGTGAGGAGTGGACTACCCAGATCTCTAATTATGATAATCTGGCAGCGATCTTCGATGGCTTGAAGCGTATCAATACGATCTTGATCGACTTGAATCGTGACTTCTGGCAATATATCTCCATGGAGTATTTCAAGCAAAAGATCAAGGCGGGTGAGATCGGTTCGTCTGCTATGCCACATAAGGTGAACCCGATTGATTTCGAGAACGCTGAGGGTAATCTAGGGATCGCTAACGCTATTTTAGAGCATTTGGCTACGAAATTGCCGGTATCTCGTTTACAAAGAGACTTGACGGATTCTACCGTGTTGAGAAACGTAGGCGTGCCTTTGGCACATATAGAAATTGCCTTCAAGAGCTTAACAAAAGGCTTGGGTAAATTGTTATTGAACGAGAACGCCCTAAGTAGGGATTTGAATAATTGCTGGGCTGTGGTAGCCGAGGGTATACAGACGGTCTTACGCCGTGAGGGTTATCCGAAGCCTTACGAGGCATTAAAAGCTTTGACACGTACGAACCAGACTGTTACGGAGCAATCTATCAAGGAGTTTATCGAAACCTTGAATGTTAGCGACCGGATTAAAGATGAATTAAGGGCTATAACGCCTCATAATTATACAGGAATTTAGTGATAATACAGGTAGCCGTGAGGCTACCAAGTTTTTAACCATTGTTTAATTTATAACAAATGAGTACAGAAGAAAGAGATGAATCTCAACCGCGTCCAAAAAAAGTGATACCAAGTATCAGACGGGAAAACACAGACCAAGAAGGTGAAAGAAGACCTTACAATCAGGGGTATAATAGACCTGAGGGTAGCTATGAACGTAGACCGTATCGGTCTTATGGAGAAAATAACCGTCCTTCATACGGGGATCGTCCGAGCCGTCCGCGTTCTTACGATAATAACCGTGAAGGCGGGTATGGCAACAACCGTGAGGGGGGCTATGGTAATAGTCGTCCATCTTATGGCAACAATCGCGAAGGTGGGTATGGAAATAATCGCCCGTCTTATGGCAACAACCGTGAAGGTGGCTACAACAGCGGCCGCTCGTCTTATGGAAATAACCGCCCGTCATATGGGAATGGAGGAGGGCAATACAATCGTCCGTCTCGTCCTAATTATGATGGACCGGCAAAGGCTTATTCCGCTAGTCCTTCCGGAGAGGGAATGTCTGCGGATGGTATGAAGAAAAGAAGACCTAGAGTAGGTGATACCCGGGTTGATTACAATGATTCACGTTCAAGCGGCGGGGACGGTTACGCACCCAGACGTTCGTATGGTAACGATAACTCTTATGGCGGTAATCGTCAAGGGGGTGGTGGATATGGAAATAATCGCCGTCCTTCTTACAATAATAATCGCCGTCCCGGTGGAGGAGGTGGCTTCCAAAGATCGCAGGGATACAACGTTCGTCCGAAACAGATCAAGTATAAGGAAGTCTTGGCGGATCCAAACGAACCGATTCGTTTGAACAAATTCTTATCTAACGCTGGTGTTTGTTCTCGTCGTGAGGCTGATGAGTTTATCCAGAAAGGAGCTGTTAAGGTAAACGATGTCGTGGTAACGGAATTGGGTACTAAGATTACTCGTCAAGATGTTGTTACATTTAACGAGAAGCCGGTTCAGATCGAGAGCAAAGTATATATTGTATTAAACAAGCCGAAGAATTGCGTAACGACTTCTGATGATCCTCAAGAACGCCTGACGGTGATGGATTTGGTGAAGAACGCTTGCCAAGAACGTATTTATCCGGTAGGCCGTTTGGACCGAAATACGACAGGAGTCTTGTTGTTGACGAACGATGGTGATTTAGCTTCTAAATTGACTCACCCATCTTTCAAGAAGAAGAAGATCTACCATGTGTGGTTGGATAAGAACGTGGCTATCGAGGATATGGAGAAAATCGCTAACGGCCTTGAGCTTGAGGATGGGGAGATCCATGCGGACGCTATCAGCTATGCTAGCGAGGACGATAAGAGCCAAGTGGGTATCGAGATCCATTCCGGCCGTAACCGTATCGTGCGCCGTATTTTCGAATCGTTGGGATATCATGTGACGAAATTGGATCGTGTTTATTTCGCCGGTTTGACTAAGAAGAACTTAGGCCGCGGTAAATGGCGTTACTTAAATGAAAGGGAAGTGAACGCTCTTAGGATGGGAGCTTTCGAATAAAAAAAACGATACAGATGGAAACAATTAAACGAACAAAAATTGTAGACGTGCTGAAAAGCGACGCTTTCGGTACTACCGTGAACGTGAAAGGATGGGTTCGCACCCGCCGTGGTAGCAAACAGGTGAATTTTATCGCCTTGAATGACGGTTCTACAATCAATAATGTTCAGATCGTTGTGGATGTAGATAAATTGGGTGATGAGTTCTTGAAACCGATTACCACGGGAGCTAGTATCAGCGTAAATGGTATCTTGACACAATCCCAAGGTAAGGGGCAAAATGTGGAGATACAGGCTACCGAGATTGAGATCTTCGGTACGGCTGATCCAGTTACTTATCCATTGCAGAAAAAAGGACACTCCATGGAGTTTTTGCGTGAGATCGCTCATTTGCGTCCTCGTACGAATACATTTGGAGCGGTATTCCGTATTCGTCATAATATGGCTTACGCTATCCATAAGTTTTTCCATGATAGAGGCTTTTTCTATTTCCATACGCCGATCATCACGGCTTCCGACTGTGAGGGTGCCGGACAGATGTTCCAAGTTACTACCAAGAATTTGTACGACTTGAAAAAGGATGAGAACGGCTCTATCATTTATGAGGACGACTTCTTCGGCAAGCAGGCTAGCTTGACGGTTTCCGGACAGTTGGAGGGTGAGTTGGCAGCTACAGCCTTGGGACAGATTTATACGTTTGGCCCTACGTTCCGTGCGGAGAACTCAAATACGCCTCGTCATTTGGCGGAATTCTGGATGATTGAGCCGGAAGTCGCTTTTAATGATATCACGGACAATATGGAGTTGGCCGAGGAGTTCATTAAATATTGCGTACAATGGGCGTTGGATAACTGTATGGAGGATATCAAGTTCTTGAACGATATGTTCGATAAGGAATTGATCGCTCGTCTGGAAGGGGTCTTGAAAGACTCATTCGTTCGCTTGCCGTACACTGAAGGAATCAAGATATTGGAAGAGGCTGTCGCTAAAGGACATAAATTTGAGTTCCCTGTTTATTGGGGTGTAGATTTGGCTTCCGAGCACGAACGTTTCTTAGTGGAGGATCACTTCAAACGTCCTGTAATTTTAACGGATTACCCGAAAGAGATCAAGGCTTTTTATATGAAGCAAAACGAGGATGGAAAGACGGTACGTGCGATGGACGTATTATTCCCGAAGATCGGAGAGATCATCGGCGGTTCCGAGCGTGAGGCTGACTATGATAAGCTAATGAGTCGTATTGACGAATTGGGCATCCCGATGAAGGATATGTGGTGGTACTTAGATACTCGCCGTTTTGGTACGGTGCCTCACTCTGGTTTCGGTTTGGGCTTTGAGCGTCTTTTGTTGTTCGTTACGGGTATGGGAAATATCCGTGACGTGATACCTTTCCCGCGTACACCGAATAACGCTGAGTTCTAATAGCGCTTAGTGATCATGATAAAAAGGGTTCGTAACCGGTTTCAACCGAATTACGGACCCTTTTCTTATATTAGCTTCCTTTATTAATCGTCGTCCAGATCAATAGGAATTTGTCTTTTGAATGCCTCCTTAAAGGATATGAGCGATTCGGTGCGAGCCAAGCCCAATGGTTGAAGCTTGTTGTGGATGATGCTTAGCAAATGCTGGTTGTTCTTTGCGTATATTTTTATAAACAGGTCGTATTGCCCCGTTGTATAATGGCATTCCACGACTTCCGGTATCTGCAACAGCGCTTCTGTAACGCTAGGAAATTGTCCGGGAGACTTTAGGAATAACCCCATATATGCGCAAGTTTCATACCCAACTTTTGTGTTATCCACGATGAATTCTGAGCCTTTGATAACCCCTAAATTAGTCAGCTTTTGTATGCGTTGATGAATAGCCGCTCCGGATACGTTACATTCCCTCGCTACTTCCAAAAATGGCATACGCGCATTGCCGATGATTAGTTTAAGTATCTTCTCGTCCAGTTCATCTAGTTGATGATGTGCCATATATTCAGTATATTTGTATTACTGTTAGATTATATCTTTCATATTTAATACAAATATAATGATAATCTTATAATCACCTAAAGATTATGTTAGATTATTTTGATTTTGTAAGCATTCTTTATTCAATTATTAAGTATTTTTTTTATGAGCGAAGATCATGTAATAATTAGTAAGCCTGTCCGGGAGATAGCCGATCCTTTATTGGATCTAGTAGAGAAAACATATACTAGTTCTTTCCCCGAGGAAGAGCGTCGTGATTTCTCTTTGGTACGTAAGCTTTTGGAGGAAGATAGCCGTTTCGAGATGTATGCCTTGCTACGGGATGGTATTTATGTGGGTTTCATTACGGGATGGCAATTTGAGGGCTTTGTTTATGCGGAGCATTTCGCGATCGACGAGTCCGCTCGTAACGGAGGAATCGGAGCGAAAGCAATGACAAGTTTTTTAGCTCTCCACGAAGATCCGGTTGTCTTAGAGGTAGAGATGCCGACAGAGGAGATGAGTAAACGTAGAATCGGTTTTTATGAACGTCTGGGGTTTGTCTTGGATCACCATGTATATTTCCAACCTCCATATCGTAGAGGAGAGGCGTTATTAGAAATGCGTTTGATGACTCATGGGGAACTTGATCTGGAGCGATCTTTTAAGCGAGTTAAGACCATTATTCACCAAAATGTCTATGGAGTGAAATAAAAAAGGCGGGATTCTATTTCCCGCCTTTTTTAGATATTCTATTTGTAGATCATTATTCGTCGACACGTTGAGCGGCAGAATAACTAATCTTTAATGCGTATGCTTCACGAAGAGCCTGCTTGATGTCTGTAATCGTTCCCATCTTGGTCTCTTTATCAGCCTTGATAGAAACCGTCATAAACGGCTGGTCCTCTTCCTTCATACTGGACTTTTCCTGTGCGATATAATCCTGAATTTCCGAAGTTTCCGCAAAAGCGTCATTTAATTGGATACGAGTTTCAGAACCCATCTTCGCTCTCAAATCTCTAGTCGGCTTACCGACATAGATAAATGTTACCAAAGATTTCTTCTCCAATTTTTGAAGCTCTGTAGCTTGTGGAGCATGGAACTCTACTTTCAATGTTACCTCACGCATAGATGTTACCATCATGATGAAGAACAAGAAAGCGAACACCAAGTCAGGTAATGATGATGTATTCAATTCGGGCATTTCACGACCGCCCGCTTTACTAAACTTTCCCATTACTTTTTACCTCCATAATTTTTAGGTTCAGCTTCTGATATCTTTTGCGGATAAATCTGCTGTACAGCTTTTTGTTGTTCTTCGTCCAAATCAGCGAAATTCTTCCCGAATTTTTCCTTAGAAACCTTATTTCTCAATTCGTTATAAGCAGCCGCAATTTCATTCTGCACATCGATATAAGCTTGGTATTCGGTACCACGGTCATTCTGTAAAGAAATTACGTGGTTCTTCGTTACCATCATCTTTCCGAAGAATGGAACATCAGCCTCTACACGCTCAGGCTTATGTTCGTCATTATAAGGATTATCAATGAACTCTTTGATTCTTTCTTTCAATTGCTTGATATCGACAAATTGATCACCGCAGAGAATCTGGTTATTACTGTTGATCAATACAACCAACAAGTTTCTCTTTTTGATGTCAACATCGGTATCGTTCTTCTGATCTTTAGGTACAGGGGGCGGCAAACGTCTTGCCAAACCTTTATCTGTATCCATTGATGTAGTAATAAGGAAGAAGATAAGCAACATGAAAGCGATATCGGCCGAAGAAGAACCATTGATACCCGGTGTCTTTCTTTTCTTACCCATTTCTTTCTTGTTTTATCAGTTCGTTATTACTATTATTTACCCATGATTCTCTTTACAGAACCCCAAACTACACATGCTACGATCAGAACCAAAAGTACGATTGTAGACATGATCCACATATCTGTGATCTTTAACCAACCCGGAGTGTTGTAAACTTGAGAGTCTGCGTTCAAACCTGTTAAAGGAGTTGCGTCACCCATCGTGTAAGTGATGAACAAAACGGCAACGAAGCAAACTAATACAACCAAAGACATAATCGCTGATTTAGCGTTTGTCTTCAACAACGTCAAAAATTGCCAAACGGCAAACAACATTGTACTGATGATTGTCACGAAGAACAATACAGAAGTCCAGTTAATCAATAACCCGGTATAGATGGGCTCTTTCATTTCAGCGGCAGGGTCAACGACTCCACCCGCATAAAACATACCCAGAACAATAATACTGATAATAGAACTTATCAGTAAAGTCCAACTGGATATTTTTCTTATTTTAGTAACTGCCATAATTCGTTATTATTTTTTGAATTTGACGTTGTATTTGATAACCAAGTCAAGCAAAGAGATAGAAGCATCTTCCATTTGATTCAAGATAGCCTCCAATTTGCTTAACAAATAGTTATAGAATACCTGAAGGATCAAAGCAACGATCAAACCACCTACAGTAGTAATCAAGGCCACTTTCATACCACCTGCTACAACCGTCGGGCTGATATCACCAACTTGCTCGATTTTATCGAACGCCATGATCATACCTACTACAGTACCCAAGAATCCTAAAGACGGAGCCATTGCGATAAACAATGTGATCCAAGACATATTCTTTTCCAAAAGACCTCCTTGAACACCACCATAAGAAACGATAGATTTTTCTACAACGTCGATACCTTGGTCAATTCTCATCAATCCTTGGTAAGCGATAGAAGCGATAGGGCCTCTTGTGTCACGAGCGATAGCTTTAGCGCCTTCAACATCACCTTTGTCTAAAGCATCTTCGATACCCTTCAACAATTTGCTGGAATTTGTTTCAGCTAAGTTCAAGTAGATAATTCTCTCTAAGCAGAAAGCCAAACCGAAAATCAAAGCGATAGCAACCAAACTCATGAAGTCGGCACCACCTTCGATAAACTTTGTTTTTAATGCTTGATACATACCTCCTTCAACAGCTGTAGCTGCGTCTGCAGCGTCCTGCGCGAATGCTACGGTAGAAGTTCCAAGGGCACATAAACCCAAGAATGCTTTTGCAAATAACTTTTTCATTGTGTGTTTAATTTTTAAGATTAATAATTCTCTTATTTGTTTTTATTTTATTGTTAATTAATTCATGGTATTCTCCACCGCGGAGAGAGCGGGATTCGAACCCGCGAAACCCTTTAGGGGTTTACACGCTTTCCAGGCGTGCCTCTTCAACCACTCGAGCATCTCTCCAATTATTCGCCTAGCTTCTTCTAAAACGACCGCAAAATACGAAAAAATTCCCATATGCAATCTTTTCAGTGCACAAATCTATAGTTTTTGCTTGACATATACACAATATCCACGAAATAAATTTTGACTTCATTCGAAAAAAAGTGTCTAGATGGGTTTATTTACGCTTTTAAACAATTCTAATGTGTTTTTTCGAGTAGCGTTTACGGTTTCCTCTAGCGTGAGACCGAATGTTTCCGCCACTTTCTCGGCCGTCTTCCATATGTAAGTAGGCTCATTCCGTCTACCTCTGTAGGGGACTGGTGAAAGATAGGGGGCATCTGTTTCCAAGAGTATCTTTTCAAGATCCGTTTGCCGGATGACTTCGGACAGTTTTGAATTTTTAAAGGTAACAACTCCGTTTATCCCGATCTTGAAGGTGGGAAGTTTCTTTATTTCTTCCAGCTCTTCCGTTGTGCCGGTAAAACTATGAAATACGCCCTTAAGTCTTTCCGCTCCGACTTTATGTATGCATTCCAGAACTTCCGGATATGCGTCACGGGTATGGATGGCTACGGGCAGGTTCAGATCGATGCTCCAACGCAGTTGTTCCTCGAAAACGATTTGTTGCTCCTTTAAATAAGTCTTATCCCAATATAGATCGATCCCGATTTCACCGATACCGCAATAAGTACGTTTAGATAGATAGGATTCCGTTTGTTTTAGGATATCGATATAATTGCTATCCACACTGGTCGGATGCAATCCCATCATGGGGAAAGCGAACTCTGGGTATCGATCGCATAAATCGTGCATTCTGTCAATCGTCGTCAGGTCTACGTTTGGCAGAAGCAGGGTGTCGATACCTGAGTCTTTTGCTTTTTGAGCCAGTTCGTCTTGCTCCGGATCGAAATCCTCCAGATATAAATGGCAATGTGTGTCTATTAACCTCATGGATTAGGATTGTCTATGCATTAAATGATCACAAACCTCTTTTAGGATCGTTAATTTTTCGGGAGCGACTTGTAAAGCTTTTAAGTTCTCTACGGATGCGTCGTAATAGGCTTGGATTTTATTTTCTGTTAATTGTTTTAGCTGCAATTCGTTGTAGATAGAGGTGAATGCCTGTATCTTTTGAGCCGGGTCGAATTCTTTTTTATCCATCCAGCTACGGAGAGTTTCCACTTGTTCTTTATTGGCCAGTCTGAGAGCGTTGATCAATAAGAATGTTTTCTTGTTGCAAAGGATATCGCCGCCAATGTTTTTCCCGAAAGTGGCGGTGTCACCATATACATCTAGTAAATCATCTTGCAGTTGAAACGCTAGACCTATATTGATACCAAACGCATATAAGTTGCTTGCGTCTTCCTGTGAGGCACCTCCGAGTAGGGCACCCGTCTTAAGGGAGCAGGCCAGTAGTACGGCTGTCTTTAGCCGGATCATCTCGATGTATTCTTCCTCGCTTACATCCATGCGAGACTCGAATTCCATGTCGAATTGTTGGCCGCCACATATTTCCGCCGCGGTTTGCGTAAATAAATCCAACACTTGTTTGAGGTGGCCGTGTTCCGTTGATCCGATTAATTGATAAGCCGCTATTAGCATCGCGTCTCCGGAAAGAATTGCCGTATTGGCATTCCATACCTTGTGTACGGTAGGTTTGTTCCTTCTTTTATCAGCTTCATCCATCAGGTCGTCGTGCAGCAAGGTGAAGTTATGGAAAACTTCCAGACCTAAAGCGGGCTTGATCGCATTCTCTATACTATTATTATATATATTACATGCCATCAACGTTAACGCCGGACGTATTCTTTTTCCTCCGAGGGACAAGATGTACTCTATCGGCTCGTATAAGCTCTTAGGAGGATTGGTGAATTGTAGTTGAGAGATCTCGCTTTCTATTCTTTGAAGTATATTCTCGAATGCTAACATAGCTGTATCAATTAATGGAGTTATGAAATAAAAAAAGGCTGCGAAAATAAAGCAGCCTTTTTGATATGTTTAATGTTATACTATTGCAATCTGAACGTGATAGGCACAGTATACTTAACACGTACTGGTTTACCTCTCTGCTTACCCGGAGTCCATTTAGGCATGGTACCGATCACACGAAGAGCCTCTTTATCCAATGATGGGTCTACACCACGTAATACCTCAGCGTCTACTACTGATCCGTCTCGGTTAACCACGAATGCGCAGATTACACGACCTTGGATACCGTTTTCCTGTGCGATTACCGGATACTTGATTGATTTAGCGATAAACTTCAGCAACTCTGCGTCTCCACCCGGGAACTTCGGCATTTCCTCTACAACCGTAAAGATCTGCTGAGCGGATTCTTCCTCTTCCTCTACTACTGCAGGCGGTGTATAAACGGCTGTTTGAGCCTCTTGCTGATTATCCTCTGATGATAAGATATCTTGCTGTTCCAATTCAACGTCATCTTCAACAACGTTCAAAACCTCGGTTACAACTGGTGCTGGAGGTGGTGGAGGTGGAGGAGGCGTATTCTCCGGTCTCGTGATTTCCACTTCTTCCTCGGCGATGATGTCTGCTACACCCTCGCTAGCCTGAACGACCATTACATCGCGGGTGCTCCATTCGAAGCCCACGAACAAGACAGCTAAGCCCACTACGAATCCCATCAGGATACTTAGAGACTTACCTCTCTCAAGGTCCGCTTTCGGTGATTTTTTAATTTCCATACGTTTATAATAATTTATAAGTGTTTTTCACTTCTGCAAAAATACAAATTATTTCATATATCAAACAAAAATGAGAGCGATTATATACCTTTTTGGCATTTTTCCCGTTTCTGTTAATGTGAAATCCGTATTTCTGAGATTTGCGGGTGTAAAGTAAAAACATTTTTCCGAATTAATGTATCTTTGAACGATTTTTTGCATGAAAATATGAGAAATAAACTATTTATACTGATTTTATTCGTTGTTACACTGTCTGTCTCAGCGCAAAACGGGAGCGAGGCGTATACTTTCTTACGTTTTCCGACCTCGACCCGGGCTAACGCCTTGGGTGGGCATACCGTGGCGTTGGTAGAAAGAGATCCTTCACTTATTTTCCATAATCCGGCGTTGCTAGGCGCGGAGATGGATGGGATGATCAACTTGAATTATATGAATTACATCTCGGATATCAACGTAGGGAGTGCCTTGTTCACGAAAGCGCATGGCGAGAAAGGGGCTTGGGGCGTAGGCGCTACGTTTATAAGCTATGGCGATATCCAGGAGGTGTTGCCGGATAATGTCGTGACCGGAGCGAGTCTTTCGGCGAAAGACATCAGCGTAAATGGTTTCTACTCCCGCGACTTGAGCGAGCGTTGGCGGGGTGGATTGTCGTTGAAGTTCTTGTATTCGGGCTTGGCTGATTATACCTCTATCGGTTTATGCGTGGATGCGGGATTGAGTTATTATAATTCGGATAAGGGCTTTTCCTTTGGTTTCGCCTTGAAGAATATCGGCGCGCAACTGAAAGCTTACGAGGATGAGCGACAAAAGATGCCTTGGGATATCCAGATGGGTATCACGCAGAAAATGGCGCATGCCCCGATTCGTTTTTCTTTGACGGCCCAATACTTGAACCGTTGGAAGTTCGATTATATCGATAATACGGATAAAGAGTATGACGGGGATTCTTTCGTTAAGACGTTGGCGAAGCATTTTATCATCGGCGTGGATTTTATCCCGTCCGAGAACTTTTGGGTGGGTGTAGGATTCAATCCGAAGGTCAATATGGATATGAAGTTGAAAGGCGGGGGAAGTTTCTCTGGCTTCTCGGCTGGCGCAGGCGTAAGGATCAAGATGTTTGACGTGGGCTTCTCGCTGGCGAAATATCATCCGTCCGCCATGTCGATGATGATTAGCGTATCTACGACCTTGGCCGATTTTAAGAAGGTGACAGAATAAACCTATACATTAATATATATATGAAGAAAATAGTTATCGCTATAGACGGCCACTCTTCCAGTGGCAAAAGTACCATGGCAAAAGATCTTGCCAAGGAGATCGGATATACGTATATCGATACGGGTGCCATGTATCGGGCCGTGACTTTGTATTGCATCCAGCATGGATTTTTTGAGGGAGAGAAGATTAAGGAGGAAGAGCTGAAGGCTTCTATCCATGATATCGATATTTCATTTCGTTTGAATGCGGAGACCGGCCGGCCAGATACCTATTTGAACGGTGTGAATGTAGAGAAAGAGATTCGTGGCATGGAAGTGGCGGATAAAGTGAGTCCGGTAGCTACTCTAGGCTTTGTGCGCCGTGCGTTGGTCGCTAAGCAACAAGAGATGGGGAAGGCGAAAGGCATCGTGATGGATGGCCGTGATATCGGTACGGTCGTATTCCCGGATGCGGAGTTGAAGCTTTTCGTGACGGCCTCGCCAGAGGTACGTGCCAAGCGCCGGGTCGATGAGCTGGAGACGAAGGGGATCCCCGCTTCTTACGAGGAAGTGCTGGAGAATGTGAAGAAGCGGGATTATATAGATTCAACCCGGGAAGAAAGTCCTTTGAGACAGGCGGATGATGCCTTGGTGCTGGATAATTCCCATATGACCTTGGACGAGCAAAAGGCTTGGTTGCTGGAACAATATCATAAAGCGATCGGTTCATAAACAAGTGCTTGGAGTTTCCTATAAAGAAAACTTTTGTCTCTTGGAATGAAAACTATAGTTTCGTTACTAGGAAACAAAAGTTTCTCTTAGGGAAAACTCTAGTTTTGTTATGAAGAAACTTTAGTTTCTTGTGATTGAAAATTAAGAAAACTGTAAGTGCTTGTTTGTTAATGATATTATAGATATGATAGAAGTCGAGATAGATAAAGATTCCGGATTCTGCTTTGGGGTTGTAACCGCCATAGAAAGCGCGGAGCGGGAGCTGGGTAATACGGATACGCTGTATTGCCTAGGCGATATCGTTCATAACAGTTTGGAGGTGGAGCGGTTGGAGCATATGGGGCTGCATACGATCGATCATGATGGCCTTTCAAAGTTGAGAGACCGGAAGGTGTTGCTCCGGGCGCATGGCGAGCCACCTTCTACCTATTCTTTGGCGAAGCGAAACAATATCACGATTATAGACGCTACTTGCCCGGTTGTCTTGCGTTTGCAGCGCAAGATCCATAAATGTTATCAAGAGACCCGGGCGAATAACACCCAGTTGGTTATCTATGGAAAGAAAGGCCATGCGGAGGTGAATGGCTTGGTGGGCCAGACGGAAGGCACGGCGATTGTCATCGAGAAAATAGAAGACCTCGATCGTCTGGACTTTACCCGTGCGATCAGTCTGTTTTCCCAAACCACGAAGTCCTTGGATGGATTCAAGGCGGTAGTGGCGGAGATCAAGCAGCGGATGGCGGAAGGGGTGGAGTTTAATTATTACGATACGATTTGCCGTCAGGTGGCGAATCGTCTTCCGAATATAAAAGCGTTCGCCTCCAGCCACGATTGGGTCTATTTTGTGGCCGGTCGTAAAAGTTCCAACGGAAAGATGCTGTTCGAGGAGTGCCGGAAAGCGAACCCGAATACGCTTTTTATTTCCGAGGTATCAGAGATTACCGAGCCTTTGCCCGAGGGCGTGCGCCGGGTCGGGGTTTGCGGCGCTACATCCACTCCCAAGTGGTTGATGGAGGAAGTGGCGGTCCGGATCAAGGAACTGAATGCTTCGGAATGATATTTTGATTAAGATTACGTGAACTTTCCGGGAGAAAGACAGAAGGATAACTAAATATTTACTACTTTTGCCGGAGAACATTAAAATCAATGACGCTATGTCTACAGTAAAGTGTGTTGGTATTTTAACGTCCGGAGGTGATGCCCCGGGAATGAATGCCGCTATTCGTGCGGTAACACGTTCCGCTATTTATAACGGAATGAGAGTGAAAGGTATTTACCGTGGTTACAAAGGGTTGATCCTAGATGAGATTGAAGAGTTTAAGACACAAAATGTCAGTAATATAATTCAGCGCGGTGGAACAATTCTTAAGACCGCCCGTTGCGTGGAGTTCAAGACTCCCGAGGGACGAAAACAGGCCTATGATAAGTTGCAAGAGCATGGGATCGATGCCTTGATCGCTATCGGTGGTGACGGAACGTTGACGGGAGCGCGTATTTTCGCTCAGGAGTTTAATTTCCCGATCGTAGGATTGCCGGGTACGATTGATAATGACTTGTATGGCACGGATACGACGATCGGTTATGATACGGCCTTGAACACGATCATGGAATGCGTGGATAAGATCCGTGATACCGCTACCTCGCATGATCGTCTGTTCTTTGTGGAGGTTATGGGGCGCGATGCGGGTTTCTTGGCGTTGAACGGAGCGATCGCTTCTGGCGCCGAAGCCGCTATTATCCCGGAAATCTCCTTGGAGAAAGACCAATTGGCCGAGATGATCGAGAATGGATTCCGTAAGTCCAAGAACAGTAGTATCGTATTGGTTGCCGAAAGTGAGGTAACCGGTGGCGCTATGGGTGTCGCTGAGCGTGTGAAGAAGGAATATCCGCAGTTCGACGTGCGTGTCTCTATTTTAGGTCACTTGCAGCGTGGTGGTTCTCCTACGGCACAAGACCGGATCTTGGCGACTCGTATGGGTGTGGCCGCGATCGATGCCTTGTTGGATGACCAGCGTAACGTGATGATGGGTATCCAGAACGACCAGATCGTCTATGTACCGTTCTCTAAAGCGATCAAGAATGATAAGCCTATTAACCGGGATTTGTTGAACACGCTCCGTGTTTCTTCAATCTAAATAAGGCATATATTTATACGAATAGGAACCCGGATGTAGCGATTGCGTACATCCGGGTTTTTATTTGAAGAACCTGATATCATGAAGAAGTATAGCGGCGTGGCCTTGCATGTAATCGTATTTGTCTTTCTGTTTATCTTCTTGAGGATATTCAGTGAGTACCACTTTTATTGTGTCGAGCAGAACCAGTTATTTCAGTTGACTCCCTTTTTTATTATCGATAAGTTGATGCAACCGGGAGGTTTAGCGATGGTTCTTTCCGGTTGTTTGGTGCAGTTCTTCATTCTCCCGAATGTGGGAGCTATGATAACGGCGGCCCTGCTGACAGGCCTAGGGGCCTTGTTCTGGGCGATCTTGAGGCGGATCGATCCGCGAAGCCATGGTATTTTATGGGCTTGGCTTCCCGTCCTATCCTTGTTGTTTGTGCAATGGGATTTTAATTACAGGTTTCAAGGAACGGTAGCCTTCGGTATGATGCTGCTTGCTTTATATCTCGTTTTAGGGATAAGGAATTTCATACCTCGTTTGATAGCAAGTCTGTTTGCCTCCCTGTTACTCTTTGGGTTGGCCGGGCCGGTCTCTTTGTTGTTTGCCTTGTCCATGATGGGATACGAGGCCATGAGCCGGACGCCCCGTTGGTATTATTCCGCGATTTTACCGATGATCGTGTTGATCTTGGGTGAATTATGTGTGCGTTACTCGGTGATCGGAGAATACCGCTTTGTCTTTTTACCGGATAGTTATTATTATTTCCGTTTGGTGCCGGATAAGGTAATTTATTTCTCATGGATCGCTTTCTATGCGGCGCTGGTTGTAACCTGCCTCTGTAAAAACAAGGAATCATGGGCTGGTAAAAAGCGTCTAGCGCTGGGAATCTCCCAATTCATTATCTTAGGGCTTATCTTCTGGAAAGGCTTCGATCTATATGGCGAACAGAAATCATACCGCTTGAAGATGATGGACTATTTTACCCGGACAGAGCAATGGGACCGGATCTTGGTATCATGCAAGGAGCCGACCACTAATCAACTCTATTTATGTTACCAAAATATGGCTTTGGCTCGGAAAGGTATTCTGGCGGATGAGGCGTTTAAGTACACGCAGCACGGGCCTCGTGGATTAATGGTGGCATGGAATAAATCGACTACCATATCCGCCTTGCTGAGTGATGTTTATTTTACGATGGGAAATGTCGCCGCGGCTCAAGAGATGGCTTTCGAAAGTAATATTGGTGCCTTATGTGATGGAAATCCCCGCATGACGCAACGTTTGGTACAAACGAACTTGATTTATGGAGCCTATCCGGTCGCGGAGAAATATATCGCTGTCTTAGAGAATACTTTCTATTATAAGGATTGGGCCAAAGCGCAGCGGAAATTCCTGTATAATGATGAGGCGGTCGAGACAGATCCTCTATTGGGGAATATGCGCAGGAACCTGCTAGCTGAGAATCATCTGATCCAGATGGATGGATTCGACACGGACTTGATTCGCTTGGCGGAGCAGAATCCTTCCAATAAAGCCGCTTTCCACTATGCCGGCGTATTCTATCTTTTAGCAAAAGATGTGACGCACTTTAAGACGTTGGTGGAAACCTATTACGGAACGGATTTACTCCCTTCTTTACCGGTCTCTTTTCAAGAGGCGGTCATCATCCTATCGGAGAAAGATCCGGATTACTGGAAACGTTTCGGTGTCTCGGAATCTATCGTAGGGCGATTCACCGATTATAAGAGGCAAGTGCTCGCTGGGCGGAATAATAGTAATGCGCTGCCCGGTTTGATGTATCGCTCTTATGGCGATACGTATTGGTATTATTATATGTTTAAATAGGAGATGAGAAAAATGTATATAATAAGATGTATATGTCTGTGGATGATTCTGGGCTTGATGGCTTGTTCCGGTCCGGTACGTATACAGAAGAATCTGGAAGTCAAGCCGGAGATCTTTCCGGATTATGTGGATGTGACAATCCCGCCGAATATAGCTCCCTTGAATTTTAAGCTGAAAGACGCTTGCGCTGAGGCCCGTGCCATTCTCGAATGTGGCCCGGAGAAATTAGAGATCAAGACCGGGAAAGACGCTTGTTTCGTAATCCCGGCCTCCGGTTGGAAAAGGCTGTTGCGTGCCGCTTCCGGGAATCATCTGAATGTAACCGTACAAGCCTTCGTGAATGATGAATGGATCGCGTATGCCCCATTCACCATCAAGGTGGCGAAGGAGCCGGTCGATGGTTGGCTGGCTTACCGTTTAATCGAGCCGGGCTATGAGCTGTGGAACCGTATGGGTATCTATCAACGTAACTTGGAAAATTATACGGAGAACGCGATCATCGAAAATAAGATGAGCGGCAATAACTGTATGAACTGCCATTCTTTCTGTATGCAGAATCCGGAGAAAATGCTTTTCCATATGCGTGAGACCTACTCTTGTACCTTATTGATCGATGGAGATAGGGTGGAGAAGCTGAATACGAAGACCGATCAGACCCTTTCTCCGCTAGTCTATCCTTCTTGGCATCCTTCCGGAAAATATGTCGCTTTCTCTGTGAATAAAACCAAGCAAGCGTTTCATATGAACGATAGGAATCGGGTGGAGGTATTCGACTCGGCCTCGGATGTGGTCGTCTATGATACGCAAAAGCATGAGATCGTGACTTCTCCGCTGCTGTCTTCAGAGGGAGCGTTCGAGACTTTCCCTACATTTTCCCCGGATGGAAATACGCTCTATTTCTGTTCGGCTAAAGCCCGTACGATGCCCAAGGAATACGATCAAGTGAGATACGATCTATGCTCAGTCTCGTTCGATCCCGCTACACGTCGTTTCGGGACGGTAGTCGATACTTTGTATAAGGCATCGGAGATCGATAAAAGCGTTTCTTTTCCCCGGGTTTCCCCGGATGGAAAGTATTTGCTCTATACCTTGTCCGGTTATGGGAATTTCTCTATTTGGCATAAGGATGCCGATTTGTACATGATTGATTTATCGACTCTGCGAAGTTATCCATTGGAGGCGGCGAATAGCGACGATGTGGAAAGCTATCATTCATGGAGTAGCGATAGTCGTTGGATCGTGTTTAGCAGCCGGCGGATGGATGGTTTGTATACAAGACCGTTTATCGCTTATATCGATGAGAAAGGACAGGCTTGCAAACCTTTCCTGTTACCCCAGAAGGATACGGATTTTTATTTTCGCTTTATGAAATCCTACAATATACCTGAATTCATCACAGGAGAGGTAAAGAGACAAGGACGCACGTTGGCCGTGAAAGCGAAAGAAGATAAAGGAATTGATGTAAGGTTCAAGTGAAAAAGAGTGTCGCATGATCCGATCGTGCGACATTCTTATACTTTTATTTCGTAGCGATATGATCCAAGAATAAATCAATCATTCGTTTGGCTGCCACGAACGAGCTGATCTCGTTGTTCAAGACTTGCTTCTCTGTTTGTTCCAGCATGCCTTCTACCGCCGGGTTATGGTAGAACTTATCCCGCAGCGTGTCGTTGATGCTTTCGTACATCCAGTATTTAGCTTGCTCGTTACGTTTATAGTTGAAGTAGCCATTCTTTTTGGTGAACTCCATATACTCTCCGACCATATCCCATATTTCCTTGATACCTATGTTGTAATAACCGGAATAAGTCAATACTTTCGGGAACCAACCTGATTCCGAAGGTGGGAAAAGATGCAAGGCGTTCCGGAACTGAGCGGCGGCGAGATTCGCCTTATCGATATTGTCTCCATCCGCTTTATTGATAATAATACCGTCCGCCATTTCCATGATACCTCGCTTGATACCCTGCAATTCATCGCCGGTACCGGCAAGTTGGATCAATAGAAAGAAGTCCACCATAGAATGTACGGCCGTCTCGCTTTGTCCAACACCCACGGTCTCTACGAATACGGTGTCGAAACCGGCGGCCTCGCATAATACGATCGTCTCACGGGTCTTACGGGCGACCCCCCCTAAGGAGCCTGCGGATGGTGAAGGACGGATAAAGGCGTTTTTCTCTCTCGACAAGGCCTCCATACGAGTCTTATCTCCTAGGATACTACCTTTCGAGCGTTCGCTACTCGGGTCGATCGCTAGTACGGCAAGCTTACGCCCTTGGTTGATCAAGTGCATGCCGAAAGAGTCGATAGAGGTACTCTTTCCCGCTCCGGGAACACCCGTAATACCGATACGGACCGATTTTCCGGCGAAAGGCAAACATTTCTCGATAATCTCCTGCGCCACCTGTTGGTGCTCATGCTTAGAGCTTTCCACCAAGGTAACCGCTTGACTGAGTATCGTGATATTCCCTTTTAAGATACCTTCCACGAATTCGGAAGGCGTATATACCTTGCGTTGGGCACGCTTTTTTATATAAGGATTTACGGTAGGGACATCCGCAATGCCCTTATTCACTTTCAATCCCTTGTACTGATCATCGTTTTCTGGATGTTCCATATTAATAATTCATTATTTATATGCGGTGACCTTGATCAAGCGAATAGGCCCGTTCGGGTCGTTGCATACGACATTAATAAGTGCTTCAAGTTTTGTCTTTATCTCTTTCGGTCGCAAGGTTACTTTGAAAGTAGCGGTCGCTCCCGGTTTAAGTTCTTTCTTGCCGCCGGACAAATCGACACGCTCATCATCACAAGTGACGCTGTAGATCGTGAGCGGAGTCTTTCCGGCATTCGTAATCTCAAATGTACCCGATACTTTACCACCGATCAGCGGAACGATGTTTTTCTTGTTCGGTAGCTTGCCGAATTCCAGTAAAGTGCCGGATAATTCCGCTATTGGGGCTTGGGCTTTATCCGCAGCGGATAGTTTGCTGAAATTATCGATCACGTTGGCGGAGATCTGGATCTCTCCGGATACTTCCTTCTTTCCGGCGTTCTGTACCATGACCGGCAAAAGCGTAGAGACTCGTCCTTTTCGCTTCAAGACCTTGGCATCCATAAGGATCGTAATGGCACCGACCTCGTCCGGTTGAAGGGTAGCCGGGTTCACCTGTACGTTGAGATAGTGAGGTACTTTACCCAGATGAATCGTAGCCGAGGTCTTTCCCTCGTTCTTAATGTTGATCTTCTCTCCCAACGTTTCCTCCGGACGGATACTGCTGAATAGAACAGTCTTCGTATGCAGCTTCAGATCACCGATAGAATAAGGATACGTAAAGACGGGCTGCGAAGGTTTCGGGGTGACATTTCCCTTAATGGCTAGGCTGTAACTCCCTTTCTTTCCATTGCTGAATATCGATACGGTTTTATAAAACGGGCCGGGGCGTCCTTTCGGATTATACGTTATCTTAACTTCACCGGTCTTACCGGGAGCGATCGGCGACTTAGTCCATTCCGGCCGTGTACAACCGCATGACGCGGTAACACGGGTGATGACCAAAGGGGCGTCTCCCGTATTCTTTATCGTGAAAGTATGACTGGCGAATCCATCGGCCTCGGCTATTGTCCCGAAATTATAAGTCAACTCGTCCGACAAGATTTGGGCGCCTTGTTGTGCCCAAGCTGTCGTTATAGATATAATTGCTGTAAGAGCAAGGATCAACCTTTTTATATTCAGCATTCCAATTGGGGGTTTTTTACGTATTTCTTATTCAACCTCTCCCCGGATGTTCATGATGAAGCTTCCGGTTTTCCCGTTACTGTATACGGAAATGGTCTTCGTGAAAGGACCCGGACGTCCTGCCGGATCGAAAGTAACCTTGATCTGGGCTTTCTTACCCGGAGCTACCGGTTCTTTCGGCCATTCCGGGGTCGTACATCCGCAAGACGCGATTACACGTGTAATGACCAGAGGCATATCGCCCGTATTGGATACTTCAAACGTATGGGATACTTTTCCGTCTGCTTCCTTGATGGTACCAAAATCGAAACTGGTTGTTTCCGCGGAAATAACTGCTTTCTTCTGAGCCGAAGCCATTCCTGTCGCTAACAGGATCGCCATGAAAATAAAAACTATTTGTTTCATCTTATCGTTTAGTTTTAATTCGAATTACAAAGATAGTCATTTCAATTGAAAGTTGAGAATTGAAAATTGAAAATTAGAGGAAGATAACGCTTCTTGCGATGCCTATTCTTACCTTCTTACGGTGCCCATTCTAACCTCCTTATACTGGGCATTGTAAGGAGGTTAGAACGGGCATTGTAAGAAAAGGCTTGTTTAGGGCATGATCCGCAAGCTTTCTCCGGCGGTGTGCGACACGAATTCCGGGGCGTACATACATTGAATCGTACTGATACCTCCGGCGTATTCGCCGCTACGGGATACGTAGACCGGATATTCCAAGACAAACGTACCTTCCGGCAGACGATTGATGAAGAAATTCTCGGATACGTCTTTCGGGGATCTGTAGTACCAGATACCGTCTCTTGATTTCGGGCCGGAAAGTTGATCGGCCGGTTCGAAGCAGCCCGCACGTAGATCTTTCAAGAATACGTAATTCATTTCACGGTCTGTCCGGATCGTTAGCCGAACGATTACCTTGTCTCCGATGCGGAGCGGCTGCTCCGGTGTTACGGGACGGATTTGGCGGTTGGTACCGTTATTGGTCTCGACGAATAATTTCTTCTCGACACTCAATACCCCTTTTTGTCCTTTTACCTTGTCGATCTCTTGGAAGTATTGCTCGTAAACAGCTCCCCATGCCGGAGTGTTTCCTTCCTTGCGGATCGAGAGCACGGGGTTGGCGGAACTATTTGCCGGCTCGTTCGGAAGTATCGTTTTGAGGTAACCGGTGGCGATTTCCCCTTCTGCGGTACTATAGGTCTTGCCGTCCCATGTCGCTACACAAGTGTTTTGCGTGTTCAGCCAATCACTACCCGTGAGTAGCAAGGCGTAAATGGCGTTTACCGTGGCGGGTACGGATTCCCAGTTTTGTGTACGTTTTTGGTTTAGCAACCATTGTTTCATCCGGTTTGTATGCTGGGTATCCGGTGCGATCTCGTTAAAGACGGACATTAATAAGCAATGCGTGTCGATCGGTGAGGTGAAATAATCACTCCCCCTGCGGTTGTTTGCCCAATACATACCTTTCTCCTCGGAGATCGTAGCGATCTTCTTTAGCCATGTCAGGATCGCTGTCGCCACCTCCTTTTTACCGTTTCGATGCATTAACAAGGCGATTTCGCCCTTACTGATTAAGGAATATTGATTCCAGTGCTTCTCCGCTTGGTTCGTATAGAAACGGATCGCTTCCCGGGCGTCTCCCAGTTCCGGGATATCCCGGTAGGAACTGCGGACGAATAAGAACTCTACCTGCTCCGGCGAGGGCCATGCGTTTTGCCATTTCTTATCGTATTTCAGCAAGTTTTCATAATCCGTTTGCATACTTTTGTCCAAGAACTTGAGGGCCTTCATTTGCATCTCTTTCTCCGCTTGCCCATATTGGATCGCGTTTAGCTGTACAAGCTGTGACATACCTTTCAGGATAGAAAGCGTGATCGCACGACTCGCGGGGAAACCTTTGAACCAGCTCCATCCACCCTCTTCGTTCTGTTGTTGGATCAGTTGTTGCAAGGCCGCTTCCCGTAATCCGTCCGCACGGTTTAGGTCGAACAATAAAGACAAGCGTTGTTTTTGCTCTGTCTCGTTATCGGCGGCCAGTACCCAAGGCGTCTCCTCCAAGAGTATATTCTTCAGCTCTTGGTTCTTTTCCAAGTTTGAATAGAGGGTAGAGGCATTCCCTCCTTGGGCGGTCCATTGGTTGATCACTTTCTGGATGCGGGGATGGGCTTGGGCGATATAGGAAGCCAACGTATTGCTGTAATAAGCGGCAAACCAAGATAAGATATTATCATTGTTCGGCTGTGTGATCGTCGGTAATGCCTGTACCGCGTACCAAATCGGATTCCCGGTCATCTCCAGCGTGAGACGGAACGGTGTCGCTCCCTCCGAGTTCCCGGAGATACGGATTTGTTTCTCTCCTTCCTTGAGCAGATAGAACGGGGTACTTTCCGTGATAAGCAATTGATTGGAAAGAACCGGTACGATCTGCTGCTCCCCGTCGCTTCCCTTTTCAGAGTCGGCTAGGATACGTACGCCCAGTAGGTTGATCTGTTTGGGGACTGGGATCATCCAGCTTACAGTAGCGATGCTATCCGGTTGCAACTCAAACGGACGTTGTGACTTGCTCAAGCAGATAATCGGTTGGTCTGTAGCGGGATCGAATAGTTCGATGCGTACACGGCCGGATACCGCTTCCTCGGAATTGTTGATGACTTGCGTGCTGATGCTGACCTCATCCCCTTGGCGGACGAAACGAGGCAGATTCGGTAGAACCATCAAGGGTTTGCTGCTAATGACCTCTTTCGTAAGCAGACCGTATTTTAGGTCTTTGGTATTGGCCAACATTTGTAGTTTCCAAGTCGTATTACTTTCCGGCAGGGTGAAATTTACGAATACGTCTCCTTCCTCGTTCGTTTGTAAGGTCGGGTAGAAGAAGGCGGTTTCCGCGAAGTTCTGCCGGATTTGCTCCGGACTTATCGGCTGGCTGCTCTCTTTGGCGAAAGGATCGGATAGGCTGAACACGGGTTCCCCTTCCGTAGATTCCACACTAGGCTCTTCTAACACGGCGCTGTCTTCCATGATGTTCATGGATTCCGCCACTACTGGGGCTGCCGCGGATTTCAGCATGATACCACCCGTGGCGAAAGCCCGGTTGCTGGAACCGTATCCTCGTATGACAATCTCATTGAATAGACCGAACCAATTTAAACGGTCATACTGATATTGAGGTACTTTTATATACTTGGCCTCTGTCTGGTCATATTGATAACTACGCTGGAATCCGGCTCCGGTTGAGAAACGGGGAGCTTGTAGCAGGATCGTTCGCCGCGGGGAGAAATACCAATTGAATGGTATGATTTTATCTAGCGAGGCATCATACATGCTGGTCAGTACCTCGGCGGATACGATCGTGGAGTCCGCGTCGGTGATACGGAATTTCCAGCTCTCTTTACTTCCCGGAAGTAAACGATCCCGGAAGGTTATCGGCTTGATGGTTAATTGCCGGTTGGGTAGCTGAAGCTCTACGGGTACTTGGGTAATATATAGCTCACCCTCTTTTACGAACGTAAAGGATACGATGATTCCCTCTCCATATTCCGGTTTGAACGGGATCTTAAACCGATGGTTCGCATCGCTTAGCTTAATCAACTCGTGATGGATGCGGTTATTTCCGGCAAACCATTCATAGAGTACGTAGGCGTCCTTGTCGGAGGTGCCGAATACGATCTCCGCCTCCTCCCCGGGTAAACAAGTTGTCTTCTCTTTCAGCAGCCAAGTATGGGTAAATACGGGAGGACGCTTGTCGTTCTTTCCGTATAGGATGAAATCGGACTGGTTTTTACTGGGTCGTCCTTGGCTATCTTTGGCTTCTACTAAAATGCGATAACGTCCGGAGGGCAATGGGTTGAAAATAGCCGGACTGATCTCTTTGCCACTGGTAAAGCTACCGGAAGCTACTTGCTTGCCTTCTTGATAGCTCTCTCCGCTATTCTTATCGGATCGGTTTGCGATCAGTTCTACGATCTTGAAAGTACCGGAGGTGGAAACCATCTCCCCATTGATTGTCCGGGCTTCGACTACGGCTTTTACCGAGTCTTTCTCGATTTGTGGCGGTAGGTTCGTGAATAAGACGATACTGGATTCTCCTACCGAGAAGGTGTAATTCGCCTCTTGGGTCTCTCCCTTGCTATCGGTTACGGTAGCCGATACCTCGTAGGTCTGGTATGAGGAAGCGTATGGATTCGTATCCTCCTCTTTTTGGGGACGGAAAGATACGCTGAATGTCCCATCGCCGGAAAGGGTGGTACTCCCTTCCGCAACTTGTGTCGGAGCGCTCGGACGGAAATACCTCCACAACAGGAAGGGCCTGCGTGTAATACGCCAAGTGACATCTCCGCTGGGCAGCGACACGCCGGAGAATGTAGCCGCCTTGCCTTGTATGGTAACGGAATCGCCGAAAGCGATATCGCCCTTGATCGGGAGGAAGTACGCTTGGAAAGTCGGACGTTTGTATTCCTCTACATGAATATATACGCTCATCTGTCCGGTACTTAACCGGAAGACACCGCTTAGGGTCTGTTTGGGGAGGGAGAACTCTCCGTTAAAGGAACCGAACTCATTGGTCGTGACTTTCTTCTGGGTTATCTCTTTCCCGTTAGCGTCGTATAAGGTCACCGTAAAAGGCTGTCCGGCCACGGCATGCGGGTCGTTCGAGTCTTTTACGTAGGCGAGACCTTTGAAGAAAATGGTTTGTCCCGGACGGTAAAGTCCACGGTCCGTAAAGATCGAGACTTCTACCGGGTTCTTTTCCGGTCTGCGGCCGGAACCCATCGGGTAGATATTTGTCAGCATAGCGTTGGTATCTCCCGGTCTGCTGGCTTGGAACGCCAATACTTGACTGTTCGCCGGAAGCGTGGCCAAGCCTTCCCGGTCTGTCTTGACGGTACCCAGTACTTGCAAGCTACGACGCTGACCTCCGTAATAGGTAACGATAGCCCCATCAACAGGCTTCCCGCTAAGATAGTCGGTAACCATGACCTCTTGTTTATTACCGGAAAGATTACGATAGATCGCGGCCAATCGGGTTACGCTAACCGTATTGATCGTCTTTAGCTGTTGTCCGGGTACGGTTACGACACATTCATACAATCCCGGTTGATCCATAGATATATGTAAGGTCGTATCTTGCTGCGAATAGGTGTCGGGCAGCCGCAAGGAGAATGTCTTCTCATTTACGAGTTGTCCCAAGGTGCTGCTACTTGATTTTTTTGCGGATGTATGGGCTGCCGCTTGTAAAGGTGTTTTCGAGCTTCGATAGATTTGTACGATGACTTTCTGTACATTCTTATATTCCAGCTTAATCCCCAGTTGCTGTCCCGGATAAACCGTATTGTTTGTAGATACGGATAAAGTAGGTTGTTCCAATTGTGCCAAGCGATTCTTTAAGATAGCCGTGCGAGGGTAACCGGAATACCGCTTGATACCCTCCTCGCATAGTTTCACCTCTTCCGCTTTGATAGAATCCCATTGGGTAGAGACGTAACGAAACATACTGCCGCTAACCAAATCCAATTTGGCGATTAAGATCTCGGCTGCATAGTTTTGAGAAGCTAAGTTCCTGTAAAGCTCATCCAATGCGTTCATGTAAGCCACGAAAGACTCTTTATCCCTTTTATCCCCGTAAAGGAATCGTAGGTAATCCAATTCCGTAAGGAGGACCGATTTCATATTTGGCTCCTTATTTTGAAAGGCGATCAAGTCTTTATAGATCTGTACGGTTGGTTGGATGTCTAGTGCCCGGAAGGCAAGGAACTCATAGAGGGTCGGACGCAGGGTTTGCGAGTCCTTTCCGATCTCCAGAATATCCTTGAACTTGCTGACAGGCGTATTTTGCAATAAGTCCGTAGGTCGCAATGATAAATCGATCTCTTCCTTGATCTTATTCGTGAATAAGTTGGAAGTCCATACCCGGATATCCTCCGGGATATAACCGCTTAATTGGGTACGTTGGTTGATGGTCCACTGGTTCCGTTGGTAGTAGCTCTGATACATCTCCGCCAGCATGGAATGTAATACCGCCACGGAAGCCGAGTCGGCGCAACTGTTGGTGTAATTCTCCACCTCCTTGATCAGTTCCGGGAACTGATCATCGTTTACCTCCATCTGTTCTTTCATTTTAAGGATAAGATTCTTGATCACCATAGGGGTATTCTTATCGTTTATAGCTTGCGTGATAACAGAACTTTTTTGTTGAGGCTGGGCGGCCCGGCTATACATAATAACCGCCGAGATGCCGCAAAGTATCAGGGCAGATAAAATAATTGCTCTTATCTTCATATCTTTTGGGTTTTATAAGTTTAACAATAAACCTTTCCTATATAGATACAAAGAAAGAGCAAAAAGTTGTAAAACGTACGTTAATGTTTATTTTTTGCGCACGTAGGTGATGTAGGTGTAGGGGTAAGGGTTCTTCTCGTCTGCGGGATACTCCTCACGTTCAGTCTCTTCCCAAAGGTCCCAGTTTACGACGGGAAAGAACGAGGTAGCGTCGGGAAACTCATGATGGATGCGGGTAATATACATTTTGTCGGCTATTCTCAAGGCCTGTCTGTAGACCAACGCACCGCCAATGATGAATATCTCGTCCTCTTTCTCACATAAATCCAGAGCGGCCCCCATAGACTCGCAAGCGAAACAATTCACGAAACCAGCCTCGGGCATAGTCGTCAATACGACATTCTTCCGATTGGGCAGTGGCGCTACAGGGAGAGACTCGAATGTCTTACGTCCCATGATTACCGCATGTCCCGTGGTTAATTCCTTGAAACGCTTCATGTCTGAAGGCATGTGACATAATAATTGCTGATTCTTTCCGATTGCGCTTTTATCTGCGATTGCTGCGATGATAGAAATTGTACTCATAGACTTATTGATTTATGATTTGTAATTTATGATTTATGAATTAACTGTCAACTGTCCATCGTCAACTGCCAATTCTCAGACGGCCACTTCTCCCTTGATGTGGGGATGCGGGTCGTATCCGGTCAAATTGAAATCCTCGAACTTAAAATCGAAGATGCTCTTTACGTCTGGGTTGATCTCCATACGGGGCAACGCACGTGGCTCACGTGTCAATTGTAACTTAACTTGCTCCAAATGGTTGCTGTAGATATGGGCGTCTCCCAACGTATGAACAAAATCTCCCGCTTTAAGGCCGGTAGCTTGTGCCATCATTTGTAATAACAAGGCATAGGAGGCAATGTTGAACGGAACGCCAAGGAAAATATCTGCGCTACGTTGATACAATTGTAGGCTCAACCGTCCGTTCGCCACGTAAAACTGGAAGAAAGCGTGGCAAGGAGGCAGGTTCATGTTGTCTAAGTCCGCCACGTTCCATGCGCTTACAATGATTCGTCGTGAATCCGGGTTATGCTTGATCGTCTCCACGGCCTCGGTGATCTGGTCGATAGATCCTCCTTTATAATCCGGCCATGACCGCCATTGATAACCGTATATATGCCCAAGGCTACCATCCGCGTCGGCCCACTCGTTCCAGATGCGTACGCCATGATCTTGCAGATATTTTACGTTGGTATCTCCATTCAGGAACCATAACAATTCGTAGATGATAGACTTCAGATGCAGCTTCTTGGTAGTGAGTAGCGGGAATCCCTCTTCCAGATTGAACCGCATCTGATGACCGAATACGCTGATCGTTCCCGTACCCGTCCGGTCTTCTTTTCTAACTCCCTCGGTAAGCACTCTATTGAGCAGCTCTAAATATTGTTTCATTACTCACTTATTACAATAGTGTGCAAATGTACAAAAGTGAATCGTATTATACTAGAATAACGGGTCAAAATATGAAATCGGTTGAGGATTCAAACGGTTTCTTCATGTATCCTTGGCTGTTTCTTCGGGAGGTATTAGGGGATTTGTATGAAGGTCTAGCTTATTTATCAGCTGTTGGACGATCATCTACCAACTGTTGCATGATCTTCCAACGGCTGTTGCATGATCATCTACCAATTGGTGGATGATTAAGATGTCAAGAGGAAGGGTGTAGTACTTCGAGTAGAAATCGGTAAGGATTCCCGAGAAAATGCGTAAGGATATTGGACCTCATGTGGATAGAATGCGTATCTTTGCCCGAAGAATAACATTTATTAATTTTAAAGGAAAGAGATGAAAAAACTTTGTTTTGCGGTCATGGCAATGTGTATGTTATTGTCATGCGGAGGTAAGAATGAGAAGGGGGCGGCTACGGAAGAGGCCACTCTTTCTGGTTTGATGAAGTCGGATTTTGTATCTGAGGTAGATGGTAAGCCGACTGCTTTGTATGTGTTGAAGAATAAGAAAGGGGCTGAGGCTTGCGTAACGAATTGGGGCGGACGCTTGGTTTCCGTGATGGTGCCTGATAAGAACGGTAAGATGACGGATGTTGTGCTTGGGTATGATAATATCGCTCAGTATGTAGCTTTTCCGGATAATAACTATGGTGGTTTGATCGGACGTTATGGCAACCGTATCGCGAATGGTAAGTTTACGTTGGACGGAACGGAGTATCAACTTCCACAGAATAATAACGGGCATTGCTTGCATGGAGGTCCGAAAGGATATCACGCGGTAGTTTGGGACGCGAAACAGATCGATGACCAAACCTTGGAGTTGACTTATCTATCGAAAGATGGTGAGGCAGGTTTCCCCGGTAATCTGGATATCAAGGTGATCTATAAGCTGACGGATGATAACGCCGTTGATATTAAATACGAGGCGACGACGGATAAACCTACTGTCGTGAATTTGACGAACCATAGTTATTTTAATCTTTCCGGTGTTCCCGGCTCGCAAATCATGGATCATACGATCATGATCGACGCGGATACATATAACCCGGTGGACGAGACTTTGATCCCGACCGGTATCGAACCCGTGGAAGGCACGCCGATGGATCTCCGCAAACCGGTAGTGGTAGGCGCAGATATCGACAATCCGTTTACGCAATTGGTTTACGGTGGTGGTTACGATCATAATTGGATCTTGAACGCCGCCGGCGATATCAATAAGGTAGCCGCTAAAGTTGTATCTCCGACAAGCGGTATCGTTATGGAAGTTTACACCAACGAGCCGGGTCTTCAATTCTATGCCGGTAACTCAATGACGAAAGCGGGTGATAAAGGCAAGTTAGGTGTGGTTTACCCACATCGTGGCGCCCTATGTCTGGAGACTCAACATTACCCGGATAGCCCGAACCAGCCGACATTCCCGAGCGTAGTGCTTCGTCCGGGCGAGAAATATACGAGTGAGTGTATTTATAAGTTCTCGGTAGAGTAAATAAGGAAGAAAGTTCCGGATTTGGAAATATCTACATAATGGTGAGGCGTATATACATAAATAGGATGTATATGCGCCTCTCTTTTTTACTCACGGAAGCATCTTGTTTATAGTGGAAGAATTTATCGCTAGAGAGTATACGCTATCTTTTCCCAATAGATTTTAAAAGAGAAAAATAAATCCATATGATGTATGAGAAAAAGCGTTATATTTGTATCGATAAAGTAAACTCTTGTGGAAATTCAAGGGTTTATGAATCAAAGTGTGATTACGATAAGCGTTTAAGATATTATCTTTGGAACTGAAAATCGCCAAGTTTCAAGTCGGACAGAGATAATAGGCAACTAAACGCTCACGCTTGTTATATATACTGCCTAATAGTATACGTAATAAGGCGTGGGCTGTTGTTTATTATTTGTCCGATGGGTGTTTGGCGATGCCTCAGTTTCGAATAGTAGATTAACAGTTCCCACGCTTCTTTTTTGTAGCATATAGAAATACCGAACAAGGTGAACGGTCCGGTTTGAGGGAAACGTATATGGAGGTAATTAAAAAGCAACGTTTGGCTGTCTGTCGTATATTATTGGATGTAGTGGAAGGTGCGTGTGAGGTCCGTGATCCGGATCTGATCATGCGGACTCGTCATTATCCGGCACTTCAAAGGGAGATGTGTTTTGCGGATCGGGATTGGGAAGAAGCGAGAGATTTGAGTGTACTTGCCTGCTTGGTACTATCCAAGGAATTGCATTATAAGGTTAAGATGATGATCGGTTTGGTAGCTCATGACTTGTATTCAAGGGAGTCCTCGGTCTCTTATCAGCAACGCCTGTCCTTCGATGTGCTGATGAGTGCGATCGATTGGCCGGTCTCTTTTAAGGAGATCACGCTCTTTGCTCCCTCAAAATAAGTTATAGTTTGTACGTAAGACCTTGAATTCCGTTCTGCGGTTGATCTGGTCGGCGATTTCTTGCTGTTCCGGCGGCAGGGCAAGGATGAATTCCTCGGTAAGCACATCGCCTTCTTTCAAGAAATCGAATTGTTTAGCCATCTTCTTATTGATCGTCTTGGGAACGCTTTCTCCATATCCTTTCGCTTCCAGACGAGCCGCCTCGATACCTCCCGCTATTAGGTAATCCACGACCGATTGCGCACGGCGTTGAGCCAAACGCTCGTTATACTGGTCCGTACCTTTCCGGTCCGTGTGGGCACCCAGTTCGATCGTTACGTTCGGGTTATCGTTCAGCATCTTGATCATCTCGTCCAAAGCTTTCTTGGATTCCGGACGAAGGGTCGCTTTATCGAAATCGTAGAAAATGTTATCGATAACAACCGGCTTGCTGATCGGAGAGAGAAAGAAATCCACGATATACGTCTCGTTTTTCTCCTCGGGGCCGGTATGCAACTCGTAATTCTGGTTGAGGTAACCACGGGCGCTGGCCATCATGACATAACGGATGTCCCGTTCCAACTCGACACGATAGGTACCGTCTTTCTTGACCGGGACTTTCACGTTCAGTCCGTCTTTTCCGACGATGCGTACGGTAGCGTCCTCGATCGGATATTCATCGACATCGTTTACGATTCCTTCGATGAAGATGGTGATCGTAGGCCGTTCAAAGGAATATATATGGTCATAGCCCCGTGCGTCGTTGCGGTTGGAGCAGAAGAAGCCCCGTTCCTCTTTTCCGGCGAAGGTGATACCGAAATCGTCTGCCATAGAGTTGATGGGAGCGCCTAGGTTCTCGACATTCCACTTCCCTGTACTGTCTTGCGTGGCCTTGAACAGATCGAGGCCGCCCATTCCCGGATGTCCGTTGGACGCGAAATAAAGGGTGACGGAATCCCGGACATACGGGAACATCTCGTCTCCCGGGGTGTTGATCTCTTCTCCTAGGTTCTCCATCGGGCCGAAATCGTTTCCCGCTACCCGGGCACGGAAAATATCCTTGCCACCGAAACCGCCCACGGCGTCGGATACGAAATACAGGTATTTGCCGTCCGGCGAGATGGAAGGATGACCGAGGGCGGTAACCGAGTCTTTTACGATCGTCGCACGGGTTCCTTTTCCCCATTTGGCGCTGCTTCGGGTAGATATGTAAATCTCGGCGGTACGAGGGCCTTCCGGATCTTGGGCGCAATAGGTATAATACATCGTGTTTCCATCGGGGGAGAAAGAGGGGGTTCCTTCGTCGTATTCCGTATTCACCTCGTCTTCGAGCTCTACGGGAGCTAGCCAAGCCCCTTTCTCGTCTTGCTTGACAAGGAAGAGGTTATTGTTATTTTGCCCGGTGATGGCGCTAACTTTCGCGTCTTTGTCTTTCGAGCGGGAAGAAGCGAAGTATAGTTGGTCGTATTTATCTCCGGCCAGCATCGGACTGAATTCTCCCCGGCGGGAATTGAATTTATCCATGCGTCTTACCTCGTAGCGGGTAGGGTTCTTTTTCCATCCGGGAGCTAACTCGCATCCTTGTATGCCGTTGATGGCTAATAAATTGCTAGGATCGTTCTCCATATAGATATCGTAGTTCTTGATCGCCTCCGGATAACGTCCGGTCTTCTGTAACATCTGTCCCATGCGTAGGTAGACGGTGCTATCGGGGTAATCATAGCGGATGGCGTTCATATAGGCGCTAGTCGCTTTCGCCGTATTATTGATCAACCGGTTACATTCGGCCATACGGTAAGCGATATAGCCGCGCAAATCCCTTTTCTTCGGGGATGTTTTCGTGTAAACCTTACGATAAATGGCGGCTGCCTCATAGTATTCCCCGATACGCTGCTTCTCCTCGGCATCGCTCAACTTCGCCGATTTGCAGGAATACAAGGAAGATACGATAAGCAAAAATAAAACATATATAGTAAAATGCGCTTTCATTCAATCTGGAATATATTCGTGCAAATATAACGAATTGTATGGGATCTTATTGTATGTCTGTTACAATAACAAGGAACTATCTCCATAACTTAGAAACCTGAAATCGTGCTCTAAGGCATACTCATAGATGGATTTCCAGTTTCCTTTTACGAAAGCGGAGATCAGCAAGAGCAAGGTGCTTTTGGGCTGGTGGAAGTTGGTGACGATTCCTTTTACGATCTTGAACTCATAGCCCGGGGCGATGATGATTTGCGTAGCCGTTACCAGCGTATCCGCATCATGCTTATCCAGATAATCGAGGATGTTTTGAAGGGATCGCTCCGCTGTCAGCCGGTTGTTATTGGTGTCGTAAGGCATCCATTGTTTTACGACGAGATCTTCGGAAGTCGCTTCCGGGTTATTATCTAGGATCACGCCCATGTAATAGAGACTTTCCAAGGTCCGTACGGAAGTCGTTCCTACGGCGATGATATTTCCAAGGTTGCTTTTGATACGTTCGATGGAACTGCGGCGGACGGAGATAAATTCCGTGTGCATCTCGTGCCCTTCGATCGTGTCGCTTTTTACCGGTTTAAAGGTACCCGCTCCGACATGCAAGGTGACTTCTTCCCGCCCGATGCCCCGAGCATCTATATCGGCAAGTACTTCCGGAGTGAAATGAAGTCCGGCGGTCGGTGCGGCGACGGAGCCTTTTATCTTAGAATAAACTGTTTGATAGGTTTGTAGGTCGCTCTTCTCTGTTTCTCTGTGTAAATAAGGAGGAATTGGCAAGACCCCGGCGGCATCCAAGATATCGGCGAATGTATAAGTCTCGTTATCCCATGTGAATTCGATCAAATGTGTGTCACCATGAGACTTTTTCTTATCCGCTGTCAGCACGACCGGTTGATCCTTAATGAAGATCGTTTTGGATAAAGTGCCTTCTTTCCATTTCTTAAGGTTGCCAACCAAGCAAGTCCAGCTACAGCGTCGGGTCTCTTGAAAAATCAAGGCGTAATCATGAGGCTCGATGGGCTCCAAACAAAAAATCTCGATGCGTGCGCCGGTCTCTTTCTGGAAAAGTAGGCGGGCTTGTATGACCCGGGTATTATTGAATACCATCAAGGTGTTTTGGGGAAGATAATCCGTGATATGCTTAAAGATACTTTCGCTTATTTCCCCGTTACGGTAGAGTAAAAGTTTGGACTCGTCCCTTTTAGGCAATGGGAACTTCGCGATTCGTTCGTCCGGTAACGAATAGTTATAATCTTCAATACGTATTTCTTGCGTCTTCATTACTTCTTCTGTCCTGTTAAAAAACATCCGTTTGTACGGATTCCGGGTGCAAAAGTAGTAAATAGGTTTCGGATTCGCGGATTATTCCCTAATTTTGTGCGCATAATATAATAAGGTATAGAATATGAGTATTCAAATAGGTGATAAAGTTCGCTTCCTGAATAGTGTGGGAGGTGGAGTCGTACGTGGATTCCGTGGAAAGGACCAAGTGTTGGTTGAGGATGAGGATGGGTTTGAGGTTCCTGCCTTGATCAAGGAATGTGTCGTGGTTGGGGGCAATGATATGCAAGTGCATAGCTTGAATCGCCCGAAAGTACAGGCTCCGGTAGAGACTCCTTCCCCAAAGAAGCCTGAACCCAAAGAGGAAAAGGTCGAGGAGACACCGGAGGGAGAGCGTCTGAATGTGTATCTGGCTTATCTCCCGGTCGATCCGAAGGCGTTTCAGCAATGCGGCTATGAGACGTATTTCGTGAATGATAGCAATTACTATTTGTTCTTCAATTATATGAACCGGACGAATAATAGCTGGACAAGCCGTTATAACGGGATTATCGAGCCGAATACGAAAATATTCCTAGAGGAGTTCGGTAAGCCGGAGTTGAATGATCTGGAAAGGATCTGCGTGCAACTGATCGCTTTCAAGAAAGATAAACCCTATTCGTTGAAAAACGCCGTATCTGTAGAGTTGCGCTTGGATACGGTTAAGTTCTACAAGCTTCACTGCTTTATGGAGAATGATTTCTTTGAGGAGGATGCCTTGATTTATCCGATTATCCGCGATGACTTGCCCGAGAGAGAACTATTGGTCTCTGCGGCAGAGTTGAAGGAAGCTATGCAGCAAAAGGTTCGTGAGGAACGTAGGGTTCCCCGGCAAATCGTGAAAAAGAAGCCGACGAATAGCGCTATCCTTGAGATCGATTTGCATATAACCGAATTGTTGGATAATACGAATGGATTGAGCAATGCGGATATGCTGACGTACCAGTTGGGAAAATTCCGTGAGGTGATGGATCAGTACGCTCTTAATAACGGACAGAAGATTGTCTTTATCCATGGAAAAGGCGATGGCGTGCTGCGTAAGGCGATCGAGAAGGATTTGAAGACCCGTTATAAGCAACATTATTTTCAAGATGCTTCTTTCCGCGAATATGGTTTTGGTGCGACGATGGTAACGATTAAGACTGATACCTCGCAACATGGCCATTGAGATAGAACGGAAATTCTTGGTCTCCGGTGATTTCTTACCGGAGGCTGTTAGCTCCACCCGTATCGTGCAGGGATATATTTGCTCACAGCCCGGACGTACGGTTCGTATTCGTATCCGGGGAGAGGAGGGATTTCTAACGATCAAAGGCGCTTCGGATGAGAAAGGCTTGAGCCGTTATGAGTTTGAGCAAAAGATTCCTCTGGTGGATGCCGAGCGGTTGTTGGAGCTTTGCGAGCCGGGTGCGATCGACAAGGTTCGTTATCTGGTTCCCAGAGGCAGCCATACGTGGGAAGTCGATGTTTTCCACGGAGCGAATGAAGGGTTGATCCTTGCGGAGATCGAGTTATCGTCTGAGGACGAGCCTTTTGAGAAACCGGCTTGGCTGGGTAAGGAGGTAAGTGGAGATCGCCGTTATTATAATTCAATGTTGACAAAACATCCTTTTAATAGTTCAAATACATGAAGAAACTCTTTTTATCTGTAGCGGCCGCTATATTGGCGTTTCCGGTCTTGGCCGATGAGGGCATGTGGCTGCTCCCTTTATTGAAGCAACAAAAGTTTGCGGAGATGCAGGCCCTTGGTCTGCGATTAAGCGATCAGGAAGTGTATAGCGCCGAGGCTCCTTCCTTGAAAGACGCCGTGGTTCGTTTTGGCGGTGGTTGTACGGGCGAGATGATCTCTTCGGACGGGTTGGTGCTGACGAATCATCATTGTGGTTATAGTAGCATCCAACGGCATAGTACCTTGGAACATGATTATCTGACGGACGGTTTTTGGGCGATGTCTCGTGATAAGGAGCTTCCGAATCCGGGATTGACGGTTACCTTTATCGATAAGATCGACGACGTGACGGATTATGTGAGGACGGAACTGAAAAAGATCACGGATCCGAACAGCATGGAATTCTTGTCCGCTAAGTACTTGAATGGCCTCGCTAAAGCGAAAGTAGGTGAGAAGTTCTTACAGGATAACCCCGGTACGGAAGTCGAGATCAAGGCTTTTTATGGAGGTAATAAGTACTATATGTTTACCAAGAAGGTCTATTCGGATGTCCGTTTAGTTGGTGCTCCCCCTTCCTCTATCGGTAAGTTCGGTGCGGATACGGATAACTGGATGTGGCCTCGCCATACCGGAGACTTCTCTCTTTTCCGTGTGTATGCCGATGCGAACGGAAATCCGGCACCTTATTCGGAAACCAATGTCCCGCTTCGTCCGAAACGTTGGCTAAAGCTTTCTTTAAAAGGTGTGGAGGAGAACGATTATGCCATGATCATGGGGTTCCCCGGCCGTACCAATAAATACTATACCTCATGGGAGGTAGCTGAACGTCGGGATATAGATAATGCGGTACGTATTAATATCCGTAATCTCCGTCAAGAGGCGATGCTGGAAGAAATGTTGAAAGATCCGCAAGTCCGGATTCAATACGCTAGTAAGTATGCAGGTTCTACGAACGCTTATAAGAATGCGATCGGTAGTAACTGGGCGATCAACAAACGTAATTTTGAGCAGGTGAAAAACGATGAGCAGGATCGTTTGATCGCTTGGTCGAAGAAGATGTGTGAGCCTGCTTATCCGGAAGCGCTTCTGACATTGGAGCAGATCGTTAATGATCGTAAGGATTTGCGTTTCCGTAGTTGGATGTTGGATGAGGCATTGAGCCGTGGCATCGAGTTCTCCAAAGTTCCGACCGATATCGAGACTGTTTGTGAGGCTTTGGAGGGGAAAGATCGTTCCGAGCAGCAAAAACAGGTCACTCAATTGGAGAGGGCTTTCCACCGTTTCGCTGATAAGGATTATGCGCCGATGGTTGATAAGAAGATAGCGAAAGTCATGTTAAAGGAATATAGGCGTTTGGTCGCTCCGAAGTCGCAGCCCGCTTATTTCTCCGTAATCGATAGCAAGTTTAAGGGGGATGTGGATAAATTCGTTGATTATCTGTTTGATAAATCGATCTATGGTAGCGAGAAGAACTTTAATGCGTTCAAGGAGCACCCGTCTGTCAAAACTTTGAGAGAAGATCCTATGATTCTGTTTGCGCAATCCGTAAAGGATGAGAAAAAGGCGTTAGATAAGGCCTTGGCTGATTTTGATGCCGGATATGCGATCGCCCATCGTGCGTATGTGAAAGGACTTTTAGCGATGTATGGAGACTTGGCTAGTTTTCCGGACGCGAACTCTACGCTTCGTCTGACTTATGGGCAGGTGAAAGGTTACAGTCCTCGTGATTGCGATTATTATGGTCATCAAACCACTTTAGACGGCGTCATGGAGAAGGAGGATTCTACGAATTGGGAATTTGTGGTTTCTGCTCGTTTGAAGGAATTATATCAAGCAGGAGACTTTGGCCCTTATAAGATGCCTAACGGTAAAATGCCGGTTGCCTTCTGTGCTACGACCCATACAACCGGAGGGAACTCCGGTAGTCCGGTATTGAATGGACAAGGAGAGTTAATCGGTATCAATTTCGACCGTAACTGGGAAGGAGTAGGAGGGGATATCCAATATCTGCCCGATTATCAACGCAGTATTATCGTAGATATCCGTTATGTCCTATTCGTAATCGATAAATATGCCGGAGCCGGTTATTTATTGAACGAGATGGAAATCTCAAGATAGAGAAGTAAGTTAACTTCGTGGGCGAAGTATGTTAACTGAAATGCCGAAGTATGTTAACATACTTCGCCCATGAACCTAAGTTCCTTTTTCTATAAAGCCAAAAAGAGGAGACATATCCCTGAAAGATACGTCTCCTCTTTTTGTATATTTATATCTATAACTTAATAAATCTTGTCAAGATCAACAGCTTTGACTCTGAAGATATGACCGTTACGAGAGAATACCAACTCTCCGTCTTCCTTTTTCTTCTGATTCACCAAACGCTGAAAAGCTATATTTGCACCTTTTACTATATTCTCTTCGAATTCTCTAACTTCTTGCTCATTCATGATGTTCAAGTTTTGTAAAAATATCTAGATTATACACTTCCCTTTTATCATTCTTGAATCCCTTGGCGATCACTTCCATGGGAGACATCGAATTATCTGTTATCATCCAATAGTCACTAATAGGAAGGTATAGCTCGAATAAATTGTGGATACCGGCCTCATATCGACGCCGTATCGTTGCTTCCGGAATATTGTGACCTCCGGCGGCTACCCTCATTTTCACACGTTCCACGGCTAGATCCGGCGTATTCAGCCAGAAGTAAAGCAATGTAACATAATAACCTTCCCTTTGTGCTTCCCGTATCAAGTTTGCGACTGAACGGGTGGCCAGCGTAGTTTCCATTGCGAAAGTCTCACCAGCACCGATGAGTTCCTTTATCCGCTTATACATAATACGACTAGCTTCAACGGCGACGGCTATACTGTCTGCATTAAAAGGGGAAAGTCCCTTGGCTATCTCGTCTGAGTTAACAAACTCCCTACATTTTAGCATTTCTGGTAAAATAGTGAAGGAAGCTGTTGTTTTTCCTGCTCCGTTGCAACCTGATATTATATACAAATATGGCACTGTTTGCTGTTTTTGATGCTGCAAATATATGTAATAGTTTTTTAATATGCGTCGTTTTATTTCTCAAAAATCGTGAAAATGTGCAGGAAATGTACTTTTAACTAACAGGTTTGTTGGAGAAAGTGGTGGTTTTGTTAATTTTTATACCCAAAGTAGATCACTCATGATTCCGTCGGAAACGAAGATTCCTGACTTGGATAAAATCAATTTGTCACCGGTTTGTAATAAGAGACCTTGGTTGATATGGGGTTGAGCTTGCTTTTGACAATAAGAAAGGAGCTTCCTGCCAAATTTTGTCTGGATATCAGCGAAAGAGACTCCCCACATGGTTCGAAGGCCGGTGATGATGAAGTCGTTGTACCGGGTGCATAGGTCTAAATCCTCGGATTCTATTGTCGGATGCCCATTTTCTATACCGTCTATATATATAGGTAGAGAAGATGGATTCCATTCCCGGTCTATCCCGTTATAAGAATGGGCGGAAGGACCGAGCCCCAGATATTTCTTTCCGGTCCAGTAGGAGCTATTGTGCTTGGAGAAGAACCCGGGACGGGCGAAATTAGATATCTCGTAATGCAAATAGCCTGCTTCTGCCAACCGATCTATTAATGTGGAAAAGAACGAGACGCTTAACTCCTCGTTTATGGGGGTCACTTTTCCCGCTTCCAGCAATTTGTAAAGTGCGGTACCTTCCTCGTAAATGAGGTGGTAGGCGGAAAGATGGGGAACATCCAACCGGATCGCTTGTCGCAAATTCTCTTCCCATGCTTGCTGCGTTTGGTTGGGGAGTCCGTAGATCAAATCGATACTGATATTTGTAATCCCATATTCCTTGCATAGTTCTACTGCTTTAATCGCTTGTTCCCGGTCATGGCGACGATTCAGAAAACGCAAATCTTCCGGATGAAAACTCTGTACACCCATACTGACCCGGTTAAAAGGATAATTACGGAGAAGCGATACATATTCTCGTTTCATGTCATCCGGATTCGCCTCTAAGGTAATCTCCGCTTGCTCAGCTACATCAAAATGACGATAGATGGCCTCGAATATCTTGCCAAAATCCTTCTCGTCTAATTGAGAGGGGGTGCCTCCCCCGAAGTAAATGGTTTCTAATGCTTCGTTTCCTATATATCCCTTCCGCAATTCCATCTCTTTTATAAGTGCGTTTATATACGGCTCTTTATACTTCATCTCCGTATTGGAAAAAAAGTCACAGTATAAACACCGCTTGGCGCAAAAAGGAACGTGGATGTATAAGCCTGCCATGATAAATCGTTTCTTGATACAAAGATACAGGATTATTTTGAATTAGTAGGGATAGATAGTTAAAGGTTAAAAAAAGTTGTTTGATAGGTTATTGTTCTTTCATTAAAAAAAAGAGGGTATCTTTGACTCACCTATTATTCACAGAATCAATGAAGGTTTCAATAAAAGATATAGCACAAGCTTTGAATTTGTCTAAGGCCACCGTATCTTGGATTTTATCAGGGCAAGGACCGGCCAAGGGATTTAGTGATACGACGATTAAGCGCGTGAAGGATTATGCAGAATCGGTGAATTATCGTCCAAATCTATTGGCTAGGAGTCTGTCTCTAGGAACAACGAATACAATAGGCTTGATTATTCCCTTTATTGGTGATACATTTTATGCTCAGTTGGTTCAAGCAATCGAGTCTGAGGCTGCCCGGAATAAATATGTATTGATTGTCTGTAGTTCGGAAGGCGACGGGGATAAAGAATATGAGCTTGTAAAGATGCTTCGATCCAAACAAGTGGATGGGATTGTTATAGCTCCGACTAAAGTATCTCGAAAGGGTGTTAATCTATTATTGAAAGATTCGTTGCCATTCGTTTTGGTGGATCGATATTTTCCAAATGTAGATACTAATTATGTGATAGTCAATAATTGCCAATGTTGCTATGATTTAACTTATCATTTGATTAAAAAAGGATCACGTAAGATTGCTTTGGTTACGACTGATGTACATCTTTATGTGATGAAACAACGTATAGATGGATATCGCAAGGCTTTAAGGGATTTAGACGTGGATAATGATATGTCACTTGAGATCTTTGTTGATAGGCAGAATTATAAGACAGATATCGTAGATAAACTAGATTGTCTGTTTGAGGAGGTGCCTGATGTGGATGGTTTCTTCTTTTCTACACACTATCTTGCTTTGGAGTCCATACGTTATTTTATTAGTAATAAGATAGATTACCATACTCGTTTTAATATGGGTTGTTTTCATGAGACTACAGCTCTAGATATCCTTTCTCCGGAAATGAGCATATCTCGAATGCCTATCGAGCAAATGGGGATCCAAGCTATACAAATCCTTTTGGAAAATATAAGAGACAAAAACTTCTCACATAAAGGGGTGGTTGTAAATAACCAATTTATCCCTTAGTATTCTGCTAAATAGCTTTCTTTATACTGTTTGTGTATTCTAATTTATATTAAAATACATGAATTGTGTTTTTTGTTTGGGATGAATCCTTATATTTGCTGTTGTTAAACCGGTTAAATAAAAATATACTATAAATATTTATATGTTTAGATATGTATATGGTTTAACTATGTTAATCTGTGTTCTCTACTAAATATAATACTCTATGAAACAAAAAATCTTTTTGCTTAGTATGGTTTGCCTGTCTTTTGAAGTAATGGCACAACGTGAGACTGCGATTATTAATCCGGTTGAACCGATACATTATGAAAATAAGGGAGGAAGATTTGAAATCTTATCTTATATCAAGCAAGATTATATCGCTAAGAAACAATCAAGTTTGAATGCGAATATGGATGGACGTGCGTTGGATGTACAATTTACGGATAGTCCGGACAGTTTATTGATCTGGTTACCTATGATTGGAGAAGAGGGCCGTCTGAAGGTGGTTTCAAATAAGACTGTGCTTGTAGACCAAATCTATCGTCCGATTATTCCTTCAGATTGGGGATATTTCCAAAAAGGTACTATACATATTATTCAATCCTCGCATCAAGATATCGCTTGGATGGATACTCCCGACTTTTGTCGTAAGGACCGTATTGAGGGTATTATTCTTCCAGCTCTAAGTTTGATGAAAGAGAATAAATCTTTTAAGTTTGAGATGGAACAGACTCTTAACTTGATGGAGTTCTTGGAAGAGTATCCCGATAAAAAAGGGGAGTTGATTGAGCTATATGGAGAAGGACGCTTTGGTTGGGGAGCTACATACAATCAACCTTATGAGGGATTATCGAGTGGCGAGCAACTGGTTCGTCAAGCTTATTATGGGAGGAAGTGGATTCGTGAGAATTTACCGGGCTGTGATGACCGAGTAGCAAATAATATGGATGTGCCGGGGCGTACTTGGCAAATGCCTCAGATTTTGGCAAAGAGTGGAATTCCTAATTTATTTGTTAGTAGAATGGGAGAGGGGTTATATGATTGGTATAGTCCTGATGGATCGAAAGTACTAACTTTTACACCCGGTAATTATGGTTGGGCCTCTTTGGTATGGAAATTTTTTGATAAGGATGGGGTGACAGCCTTTCATAAACTACACCATCGTTCGCAAATCTGGAGTGATTACTTTAAAGAGCATGGTATTCCTCCCCACTATGCGATATTAATGAGTTGTGATGCGACGAAACCGGTAGATTATCAGAAAGTAATTGATGAATGGAATTTGATAGCGTCTGAATCAGATATACCTCTTCCACGATTAGAGTGTTCTACGGCAGAAGAATATTTCGAGGAAGTTAGAGGTGCGGATACACGATTTGAACGGATAGAGGGAGAACGTCCGGATTTGTGGTTATATATCCATGGTCCGGCTCATTATGAGGCGACTACCTATAAACGCCAAGCGGGAGTATTGTTACCGGCAGCGGAATCTTTTTCAACTTTTTCTGCATTGATAGATGGTCGTTTAAGTATATATCCTCGAGAAGAGTTTGACCGGGCATGGATGGCCTCCATTTACCCGGATCATGGGCTAGGAGGAAAGAATGGTGAAATAACTGATGCTATTTTTGAGGATAGCTTGGAAGTCGCACGAGATCTAGGGCACACATTACTTCATTCCTCTTTAAATGATATTGTAGAGAATGTGAATGTTCCTGTTAACAGTCGGATGGTTTTTAATGATCTTACTTGGAAGCGAGATAGGCAAGTTGAAGTGGAGATTTCAAAAGATCAAGCTCTAGTGAAAGATGACAACGGTCGGATTATACCTTCACAGATTCGATCGGACGGGGATAAACATTATGTAACGTTTGTCGCTCAAGATGTCCCTCCGATGGGATACCGTTCTTATGAAATAAAAGAGGGGAAAAAGTTCAAGTCTGAAAATGATGAGATTCTGATATCTAATAATAGTTTTGAGAATCTGTATTATAGAGCGGTATTGGGAAATGGGGGTATTGTTTCCCTATATGATAAAATTTTAGGGAAGGATGTTATACATACCTCGAAGTTTGCGTGCGGAGATGTTCTAGAGTTAGGATATACAGGGAATGGAGCGGGAGAATTCACTCGTATTACGGATTTGACTTCCGGCGATATCACGCCTCTTAGTTCTTTTGATTCTCAATGGCGGGTGGTCGAAACAGGTGCGCTTTATACCCGTTTTGAGAATATCCAACCGACAAAACATGCGACGATCGTGCAAACCATAACATTTTTACATACTAAAAAGCAAATTGATTTTGATATCGAATTACGTGATTTTGATGGAGAGCATAATCGTCAATACCGGATTGCCTTTCCTATAAATATGATGAGGGAACGTACAATTAATTATGAGGTTCCTATGGGGGTAGCTCAAGTGTATAAAGACGAGTTGAATAGCCAACCGGGGGGCTGGGCTTGGGGAGGACCGTATGTGCATCATCCGGCGGATTCACATCCAAGGGAGATACAGAATTTTATATCTGCTAATGGAAATGGTTTCGGGCTTACGATGTCTTCTTGCGTAGCGGTGGCGGATTGGATAGATCCGTCTCGTGAACAAGCGATATACCCAGTTTTACAGGGGATCTTATTGTCTTCCCATAAAAGTTGCCATGGAGAAGGTAACTGGTATCATCAAACAGGCACACACCAGTTTCATTTTTCTATTTCGACGCATAAAGAAGGATGGATAAATGGGTATATGTTTGGAATCGGGAATAATCATCCGTTTTATATAGTTAAAAAAGATAATAAGGGTGGAGCATTGGAACCAAGGCATAGCTTCTTGTCGATATCAGATCCATTAGTTGCTATGTCTCTGATCAAAAAGGCGGATAATGATAATAATCTAATTATTCGCTTAACAGAAATGGAAGGGAAGGATAAAGAGATTCAAGTATCTTTACCCTTTGAGGCTAAGCAAGTCATAAGGACTAATTTAATAGAGGATGAAGAGGAAGTACTTCCTGTAAAGGGTAGAACGATTTCTTTAAAGTTGGGGCACCATTCTATTGAAACATTTAAGTTGGTTTTATAAATAGGGAGATACCATGGAAATATGTGTTGAAAATAAGTCTGTACGGAAATTATTACCTGTATTGTTTGCCTTTTTTGTCATGGGCTTTGTGGATGTGGTTGGTATATCTACGAGTTACGTGAAAAATGATTTTGGTCTAAACGATACGTTAGCGAATTTACTCCCGATGATGGTCTTTTTATGGTTTGCCGTATGCTCTTTACCGACAGGTCTGTTAATGGGGCATATAGGGCGGAAGAAGACTGTATTGCTGAGTGCTTTGATTACGGGAATTGCGATGTTGTTACCATTTATTTACTATTCATTCGTGTCGGTATTGATGGCATTCGCTTTACTAGGCATCGGGAATACGATTTTACAAGTCTCGTTGAATCCGCTTCTATTAGATGTTGTATCGAAAGATAAAGTGACCAGTATGTTGACATTAGGGCAGTTTATTAAGGCTATATCATCTACGTTAGGGCCGGTGATCGCAGGTGTTGCTGCCGGACTATGGGGAAATTGGCATTTGATATTTCTTGTATATGCTGTTACTACCGGCATTTCATGGTTATGGCTGGTAGGGACACCTATTGCAGAACATAAAGAAAATCACGGAAGCCATGTCAGTAATCAAATTTGGGGGTTGCTTAAGAATACAAAATTGATATTGGCTTTTTCCGTGATCTTATTAATCGTGGGATTTGAGATAGGATTGATGACCGCTGTCCCAAAATATTTGTTAGAACGTTGTAATATGCCGATCGAGCAAGGTGGATTGGGATGTAGTTTGTATTTCTCAGCTCGTATGATCGGAACTTTTGTCGGATCTATCCTTTTGGCTAGATACTCTTCTCGTCGTTTCTTAGTTGTAAATATGATTGCGGCATTGTTCGTGTTTACAATATTTATGATATCATCTGATGGAATGATTATCTTGATTTCATTATTTGGGGTAGGTCTGTTTTGTGCGAATGTATTTCCGATCGTATTCTCTATGGCTATTCAATCGGAACCTTCAAAGGCAAATGAGATTTCTGCGTTGATGATTATGGGAGTGGCGGGAGGCGCTATTTTACCTTTGTTTATGGGGATTATTGCGGACGCTAGTAATCAACTATTCAGCTTGTTCGTTCCTCTATTCGCTTTGGTGTATATATTTTGTGTATCATTGAAAATGAAATGATTATTTAATCTATAAATTAGTGGCTTATGAAAGAAATGACTTCTTTACAGCGTTGTATGGCTGTTTTAAACGGAGATATTCCGGATATGCTTCCTGTTATTCCCCAAAGTTTTATGTTCGCTGTGGAAACAGCTGGAATGAAGATCGGGGACGTGAATAGGAATGGACGCAAGATGGCTCAAGCGCATATCATATCTCAAGAAAAATATGGATATGATGGATGTGTGATTGATTTTGATGATGCTACGATAGCGGAAGCTGTTGGGGCGAAAGTAATATTTAGAGAGGATGAACCTGCTACGGTTGATGAGGGATGTCCGGTATTAAAAGACTTACGTGATGTTTATGATATGCCTATACCAGACCCATTAAGATCCGGTCGCCTATGCGAGTGGCTAGAAGCTACACGTACTTTGGTTGATGCTATCGGCGATCGTGTTTTTGTAATGGGGCGTGCGGATCAAGGCCCTTTTAGTATCGCATGTTTACTGCGAGGTACTACTCAATTCATGATGGATTTATTAACGGAAGATAAGCGACTAATCAATGATGTCTTAGAATATTGTCGTAAAATTAGTGCGGTTTTCGCTAAAGCACAGAAAGATGCGGGAGCGCATGCTACTTCTATTGGGGATGCTTTTGCTGGACCTAATCTGATTTCACCTGATATGTATCGTGAATTTGCCTTGGAACCAGAAAGAAAGTTGGCAAAAGATGTTCAAGACTATGGGATTCCTTTTTCTATTCATATTTGTGGAAATACAAATGGCATAATACAAGATATGGGGACTACAGGGGCAAGGATTTTGGAGGTAGATTGGATGCTTGATATTAAAGAGGCTCGTAGGTTAGTCCCGGAAAACATAGTCTTGATGGGAAATGTCGATCCTAGTTTTCCTTTAGTGATAGGTACACCTATAGATGTTGATGCTGCCGTAAGGGATTTGATCGAGGCTACACAAGGCAGAAGCCATATCGTTAGTTCCGGCTGTGCGATGGGCAGGAATACACCTCCCGAGAATTTTAAGGCATTTATTGCGGCGGCCCGTAAATATGGCTCGTATGAGGAGATATTACGTTTACAAAATAAATAATGGAGGTATGGCTGATTTAAATAAATTATTTGACTCGATCGTTGCCGGTAAATTAGAGTCTGCGGTGGAGGTTACCGAACAAATTCTGAAAGAAGATTTGGATATTCAATTGATCATTAATAACTATATGATTAAGGCTATGGAAGAGATTGGAGATCGTTTTCAGCGTCAACAAGCATATGTGCCGGAATTGTTGATGGCCGCTCGTGCGATGAAAGGGTCGTTGGAACTATTGAAACCTCATCTGAAAGGAGAGAAGACTGATACGATAGGGAAAATTGTTATAGGAACGGTATTTGGGGATTTACATGATATCGGGAAAAACTTAGTGGCATCTATGTTTGAGGGATGTGGTTTTGAGGTGGTTAATATGGGCGTGAATATTTCGGCAGATAAGTTTGTTGAAACGGTTAAAATAGAAAAACCGGATATTCTTTGCCTTTCTGCCCTATTGACGACGACAATGAGCTATATGAAAGTCGTCATGGATGCTTTAGAGAAAGAAGGGCTTCGTGATCAAGTAAAAGTGATGGTTGGTGGTGCTCCCGTAAATGAATTGTTTGCGAATCAAATTGGGGCTGATGGTTACAGTGGAAATGCTAATGCGGCAGTGATCAAAGCAAAAGAGTTATTATGTATTGCGTAAAAAAGTCTGGATATGAAAATAAATATGAAAGAATGGATAGCCTCTATACTTGGCTCGGAAAAGCGGATCGCTATTCCTGTCATGACTCATTCGGGGATTGAGTTATTGGGGCATACTGTGTATGATGCGGTAACAAATGGGGAGATACATGCTCGGGCCGTGAAATTATTAGCAGAAAAATATCCTTCAGCAGCTTCTAGCGTGATCATGGATTTGACGGTAGAAGCAGAAGCTTTTGGGGCAGAGATTCATTATTCTAAAAATGAAGTTCCTAGTGTTATTGGTCGATTAGTCTCGAATTTGGAGGAAGTGGAGAAATTACAAATTCCTTCATTGGAGAATGGAAGAGTACAGGAGTATATTAAAGCTAATCGATTGATAGCGGAGGATACATTAAAACCGGTTGTCGCTGGCTGTATAGGGCCTTATTCGTTAGCTGGTAGATTATATGATATGTCTGAGATTATGATGGCTATGTATATCGAACCTGATTGTATAAAATTGTTATTATCGAAGTGTACTGAATTTATTAAAAATTACTGCGTTGCGTTGAAAAGTGCGGGAGCAAATGGGATTTTGATGGCGGAACCTGCGGCGGGTTTGTTATCGAATGAGGCCTGTTTGGAATTTTCTTCTACTTATGTTCAAGAGATTGTAAGTGAGGTACAAGATGAATCTTTCTCTATATTCTTACATAATTGTGGTAATAGCGGACAATGTACAAAAGCGATGGTTGCTACAGGGGCTTATGGATATCATTTCGGGAATGGGATCGATATGCTCTTAGCTTTGGACCAATGTCCCAAAGATGTATTAGTCATGGGAAATATAGATCCGGTATCTATGTTTAAAATGGCTTCTTCTCGGGTTTTGTATGATGCGACGAAGGATTTGTTATTGCGTACAGCCAACTATCCGAACTTTGTGTTGTCTTCAGGCTGTGATACTCCTCCCGAAGTGCCTTTTGAGAATATAGAGATGTTTTACAAGGCTTTAGCTGATTTTAATCGAGGAATGTATGATTGAAACTTATTTTCATAGCGGAGAGGGGTATAATCCTTTTCTCGTACGAGAGGGATGGCAAGTGGCTCAGCTGAATTATTTACCGGGACATGGATTTGATGAAATAGAACAAATAGAAGTGCATCGTGAAACAGATGAGGTCTTTATTCTATTTAAAGGAGATGCCATATTGATAGAAGCAAAACCTCAAAAAGATACGATAAGCCTTTATTGTGAAAGGATGAAACTTGGCGTAACATATAATATCCCGGCGGGTACTTGGCATAATATAGCGATGAATTCGGATGCGGAAATAATAATTGTCGAAAAATCGAATACGCATAAGCAAGATTGTGCTTACCAGAGATTGAGCCAATTGGAAAAGGAGGATTTGTATTCGATGATTAGACGGAATTTATTATAGGATAAAACTATGGACATGAATATCTATATAATATGGGGATTTCTTGGTAGTGGTAAAACTACGTTGATTAATTATCTTTTATCCTCTTATTTGAGTGGAAAGAAGGTGGTTGTCATTGAAAATGAGTCAGGGACTGAGTCTGTGGATAGTGTATTATTGAGAAGTAAGAATTATCAAGTAAAAGACTTGAACTCAGGTTGTATATGTTGTACGCTTCGTCAAGAGTTACCTATAGCTATAAAAGAAATAGAAATATCTGTCCGACCGGATATCTTGTTAATAGAACCTTCCGGTCTTGCTTCTTTAGAGGATTTAGTACGGATTCCGGATATCAGGATAGATGGTATTATTTCTTTGGTAGATGTCCATATGTATGCATTCTTGAAAAAGTTGAATTTTGATTTTTATCGGAGGCAGTTCTATTTATCTTCGGTTATCTTACTAACAAAGACTTCGGAAGCGGAGGAGGCTAAAATACGGAGCGTTATAAATGATCTTTTGATGATTCAGCCTCGGCTGGAGATAGTGCAAGATTATCACTTATTAAACGAAGTTGATTGGGGATTTATTTTAAGTAAGAGTTGTTGTTATGGTGTGAATAACTACATCCCTGCTTATTCTAAAGTATTAGGACCTAATTATGAGATATGGACTATTTCAGTCTATTCCTTTTTGAGTATTTCTTTTTATGAGAGGTTGTTTAACCGGATAAATAAACGCTTTCCCAATGGAATAGTAAGAGCTAAAGGCTTTGTCTTGGAAAGTAACGGCCAATGGGGCAAAATTGATTATGTAAATGGAAAAGTCCATTTTGAGACGGTTTTTGGATCTTGTACGGATAGAAATAACGGATTTATTTCTATTTGGTGGGACAAATCTCTAATCGATTGTCCGATAGACTGGATTTCTGGTTTTATAAATGCGAAAGAGGTGGATTGTTCAATTGAGATTCTAGAGATAGAAAATAATGAGCTATACCGATATTTAGGTTTTGGTGCCTCAGGGCCGGATGATTATATGTCCGTTTTTGTTGAAAACTTAAAACGAGAGGCTTTGGATGTATGTAGTCCTCGTTTTGGTTATCGCTTTGTACAAGGGGAACGAGTAGATAGACGTACATTGAAATTGAATGAAAATATTCTTTCTCCAGATGTAATTATAGTCAATTGCTTACGTGATAGTGAATTTTTTGCCATAATCACTGCGTCTGTAGGGAAAGAGCTAGATGAATGGATTGAAGTTAAAAGATCAGGAGGAGATGTAATGGAGGCTTTTGTTGCAGATGCTTTAGGTTCTGTTATCGTTGAGGCTATCGTTACTTGGGGGCTTTCTTTTTTAACCCATATGATGGCAGAGATAAATTTGAAGGTAAGTAATTCTTACAGCCCCGGTTATTGCGGTTGGGATGTGGCGGAGCAACGAATATTTTTTTCAATGTTGCCTGATGGCTTTTGTGGGATCTCATTAACGGACTCTTGTTTGATGCTCCCTATAAAATCGGTTAGTGCTCTTGTTGGTATTGGTGGAAATATAGAGAAAAAGCCTTATGGATGTGCTATTTGCAGGAAGAAAGATTGCTTCAAAAGAAAGGAGGTGATGAGTTGACAGAAGTTTATTAAAAATCAAATTGCGTTTATAGTATAATATTTTCAAACCTAAAATATAATAATATTATGGAGTTTACAAAAATGATGGTATTACCCATCGCATTAATATCTTTTTTACCGTTCTCTGCGGAATTGAGAGCGGAGAGTAGTAATACTGCTTACATTATTCAACAGAGTAAAAAAACGGTAACAGGTGTGGTTGTTGATATGGCTGGACTACCTCTAATTGGTGTAAATGTTAGTATCAAAGGTACGACGGAAGGAACTATTACAGATTTGGATGGTAAATTCAATTTAAATGTGTCTTCACAGTCGATGTTGGTTATTTCGTATATTGGTTATAAGACAGTAGAAATTCCTGTACGAGAAAATGTGAGAGTGGTTTTAGAAGAAGACTCTCAAGCTTTGGAAGAAGTGGTGGTGGTTGGTTATGGTACAATGCGTAAATCGGATGTGACTGGCTCGATTGGAGTCGCTAAAGGAGAGGACTTGACGAAGAATCAGAATTTTAGTGCTTTAGAGAATTTACGAGGTAAAGTTTCGGGCGTAAATATTTTTTCTAATTCAAGTCAGCCCGGAGCGTATGCGAATCGTGTCGTGATACGTGGTATGGCTACTATAAATTCTTCATCGGAACCTTTGTATATTGTTGATGGGGTTGCCATGGAAGACTTCTCGTTGGTAAATCCTAATGATATTGAATCGATGGAGGTTTTAAAGGATGCCTCTGCGGCGGCTATTTATGGCGCTCGTGGTGCGAATGGCGTTATCATGGTAACAACAAAACGAGGTCTGAAAGGACGTGAGGGGGTACAAGTATCTTATCAGGGTTCGGTAAGTATTAGTAGCATAGCTCGTAAAATGGATACGATGAACGCTCAAGAATGGTGCGATGCTTTTATGAAAGGCCTAGAGAACGAGAATACATATTATGATAAGAATTGGTCTTTGGATCGGACTTATTGGTTCCATGACCGCGACTATTTTGATGCGAACGGAAATCCAATATATGATACGAATTGGCAAGATGAGGCCACACGTACAGCTGTATCTCACAACCATCAGCTAAATATCCAACAAGCTGGTCAAAAGTCATCAATGGGAGCATTTTTGAATTTTACGGATCAACAAGGTATCGTGATGAATACATATAATAAACGATTGAACGCAAAGATCGCTTATGACGCTCATCCTACTAAATGGTTATCTACAGCAGTCAATGTACTGGTTAATCATACATGGGGACGTTATACACCGGAAGATGGAGGTGGGCAAGAGGCTCGCCGTACGATGATCGAAATGGTCCCATGGTTGCCTGTAAGAGATAAATATGGTAAATATACGACAAATCTTACTTCCCAAAGTGAGAACAGTTATTTTGGTCTAGAAGGAATGTCAAATCCTGTAATGATCTTAGATCTGCAAAAGCGAATGCGTTATAATACACAAATTTTTGGAAATGCGGCGCTAACATTTCATTTGGCAGATGGCTTAGATTTAAAAACACAATTTGGTGTTGATAGCCATAATACGACTTATAGAGGGTATTCTTCGATTGAGTTGAATAACATTTCTATGCCGAATGGCTGGGCGGAATACCAGAATTGGAATACATTTTATTGGCAAGAAGAGACTTATCTAACCTATAATAAGGTTTTTGGTGATCACAGGTTGAATGCTATGGCAGGTCTATCTTGGCAAGAACGTACGCAACGTTGGGATAAATCTTATACTCAGGGTTTCTCCGACGATTTTTATGAAAATAATAATATGTCGGTGGGAACTCTTCCAAACGCACCTGAATCAAGTTGGACTCGATGGGCCATGAACTCTTATTTTTTGCGTTTTGCTTATACCTATAAAGATCGTTATTCTGCGACTGTGACAGGGCGTGTCGATGGGTCTTCAAAGTTTGGAAAGAATAATAAGTACGCATTTTTCCCTTCTGCTGGTTTGGCTTGGAATATTTCTCAAGAAGATTTTTTGAAAGATAACGCATTAATAAGTAATTTAAAATTACATACAAGTTATGGCTTAACTGGAAATTCAGAGATTGATCCTTATAACTCTTTAGGGAAAGTAGATGCGGGCACTTATTATATTGATGCGAAACGTTCAGCTTATTCTTATATCAAGACAATGTCTAACCCAGATTTGAAATGGGAGAAGACCGGGCAATTTGATGTTGGTTTTAATTTAGGGCTATTCAATAATCGCCTAAATTTTGATATTGCTTATTATAATAAAAAGACAACTGATTTATTGTTAGATTGTCCTGTACCCCATTCTACGGGTTTTACTTCTATTTTTAAGAATATAGGCTCTGTTCGTAATCAGGGTGTAGATATTATGGTGAATGGGACTCCTATTCAAGGTGATGATTTTACTTGGTCTTCCACACTAAACCTAAATTATAATAAGAACGAAATCTTAGCATTAAGTGATACGAATGCAGATGTCTATTTGTATGATTGGGTTGGTGGAGGTAGTGTCCTTCGTGTTGGTGAAAGTATGGGTAGTTTCTGGGGATTAGAGCGTAAGGGTGTTTATACGCTTGAAGATTATAAGGCTGGGGCTTGCGAGAAGACTCAGATTGGTCGGGCGAAACGTTCTGATGAGAAAACTATAATAGGTAAAGGATTACCTGACTGGACTGGTAGTTGGATTAATAATTTCTCTTATAAGAATTTTGATTTGACAGTTGACTTGCAATTTGTTTGGGGGGTCGAGACTTTACAACGTTTTATGTGTACAACGAATGATCGCTTTGGCATTACAAATGGTTTGAAAGGGGTTTTATATGATGCTTATGATGGAACAAATCCAGAAACAATGCAGCCAATGATATATTTAGCTAGCGGTGCTCATTTTGGAGAAGAACATGCTGGCCAAGATATAACGAGCGACTCCGGATGGGTTGCAAATGGTTCTTATCTACGTTGTAATATGGTACAGCTAGGATATACATTTAACTCGCAATTGATAAAAAAAATAGGATTGTCGGGTTTAAGATTATATGCTAGTGGAAATAATCTATTTCAAATCGTTTCAAAGGACTTCTTAGGATATGATCCAGAATCTTCTTCCGAGACAAGTGGTAAATTTGGACAAAATATGACTTTTTTCTCTTATCCCAGAGCTCGGACATTTACATTAGGGGTTAACGTAACATTTTAGTCAACTTAATAAAGCAAATAATCGAATATGAAAAAGATATTGATAATAATTATCGTTTGTGCTAATATGATGAGCTTTAGCGCATGTGACGATTTCTTAAAAGAAGAACCTAAGTCACAACTAACGAATGTTGGATATTATACAACGGAAGCTCAAGCTGTGGCTAATGTGAATTATTTATATCGCACAGGTGCAATACGCCAAATAGCTTCAGCTCCCAGTGCTTATTTAGGTAGTTTCGCTACTGTAACAGGTATGTTGACTGGCTATTTCTCAAATAGTTATGAAGGACAAGAGGTTGTTTGTAAATATTCTAGGGAATTAAGCCGCCAGAAATATACGATGCAAATATCAGGAACTGTGGATGGAGTGTGGGATGCGTGTTATAATGCGATAAATGTCGCTAATTCGGCGATTAAGTACATTCCTAGTATTCCAATGGAAGATTCTTCTATTTCTAAATATGTAGCAGAGGCTAAGTTTTTTAGGGCGTTCAATTATTTTTATTTGGTGAAAACATTTGGTGCTATCCCATTCTATACCGAACCCTATGAAGTTGCCGTAGATATGGAATTAGAGCGTACTGGTGTAGAGGTGGTCTATGCTCAAATAGAGTCTGATTTAAAAGATGCGGTAGAGATTCTTCCTGCAAGTAAGTTTGCGGCAAATGCTCATCGTATTACAAAATACGCAGCAGCTATGTTGTTGACAAATGTTTATATGCAACAGGGTAAATATGCGGAAGCCACTAAATATGCACGAATAGTGATTAATTCTCCTCATAAATTAGTTATGAATGAAGATTTAGCGATGAATAGTGCTTTCAATAAATTGCGTTCGATTGATGATTTAGACGAGGTAATTTATGCGCAAGAATATGATAATAGCATCAATACGAGTGATTGGCTTCCTAGTTATTCTTGTAGTTCAAATGCGACGACTGTATTTGGTACGTATTCCATTATGGAACGTGTTTATGGACCGACAGATCGATTTTTAAATGTATATTCCCCAAATGACTTGCGTATTCAACCGAATCAGTTTTTCCACTGGGAATATACAAATCCTAATACAGGAAAAAAATGGTCTTCAAGTACAGCAGGATGTTGGTATTATTTTGATGAGGAGGCTCTGTTAAATACGGGAAAGGGTACAAAAGACTGGAATATCTATCGCTATGCGGAAGCTTTATTGGCTGGTGCTGAATCTATTGCCCAAAGTGAGGGTGTGACTTCAGAGGCTGCAGGTTATTTAGCCCAAGTGCAAGCTCGTTCAAATATGGATGGTAAAAGCGTAGAAGAGATTTCTTCAGAGTTGATGAAGTTATCGAAACAAGCATTTATTGAGGCATGTTGGACTGAACGTTTACGTGAATTCCCTTTAGAGTATAAAATATGGGATGATTGTACTCGGACAGGGATGTTCCCTGTAATATCGGAGACGGATAAGGGAAAGGTTCGTTATGTGACTTTATTGGGTGCTCAAAATGCGGCAGGCGCAACTTTTAAAGAATCAGATTTACTATGGCCGATATCTGTAAATGAGATGCAACGTAATCCTAATTTGACTCAAAATCCGGGTTATAACTAACGGGAAGATATTTACAATTTTATTTATATAAGGGGGATGTGCTATCTTGGTGCATCCTCTCAAACAAAAAGTCATATGAAGAAAATATTCATTTTAATGATCTTATGTGTATTTCCGAACTTTATATTAAAAGCCCAATTTGCAGGAAATACATATATCTGTGATCAAGAGTCTTTCCATCTTTTGAAAGATTTATCAAATTCCTCTTTGAATGATGGGGATATTTATGTGTTTACTACAACTCATCAAGATTTAGCGTGGCTGAATCATATCGATGCTTGTATCGCCGACCGGGATACACTTTGGTTGACACCATTCTTGAAACGTTTGGGTGAAGATCCAACATTCAAGATGGATATTGAACAAACTTCTATATTGAAGGAATACATCCATCGTCATCCGGATACGTATCCATTGTTTGTTAAATATATGAAAGAAGGACGTATTTGTGTGGGAGGAACTTTTATACAGCCGTACGAGGAGATGTATTCAGGAGAATCATTAGCTCGCCAATTTTATTTGGGAACTAGATGGTTGAAGAAAAACTTTAATGGTTACCAAACCTCCTCTTATTTTAATGTAGACGTGCCGGGACGTACTTTACAAATGCCTCAAATCATGAGTAAGGCGGGAATTGAGAACTTGGTTATCAGTCGTCACGAAAGAGGGCTGTTCTATTGGGAATCTCCGGATGGTTCAAAAGTTCGTACTTATACTCCGGGACATTATATCTATTTTTATAATGTATTAGGAAAGGATGATACGACAGCGGTCAAAGAGATGGCTAAAGAGGCTATTTTATGGTATACAAAATACAATGATGTCAAGAAATCTAAGACTGTAATGCCTGCGATGCTTAATTATGAGTTGTCGTGGGATATGAAGCCGGTTCGAAATTGTCCTGTATTTATTGAAAAATGGAATAATGTTCGTTATATAATGAATGGGAAGACAGGTGAGAGAGTAAAAGTGTCGTTACCCCAGTTTAAATTTGCGACTGCCGATGACTTTTTTGAGAAATTAGATCATTCTACTTCAGCACTACCTATAACACATGGAGAACGTCCGAATGTGTGGCTGTATATTCATGGTCCTTCGCATGAGAAGGCTCTTACTGCCAGTCGTGAGGGAGATGTTTGGTTATCTGCAGCGGAGAAAATATCTTCTTTTAGTGCCATGGTTCGCCAATCGTTTGAGATGTATCCTACTGATGATTTGAATGAGGCGTGGGAAGCTAAAATCTATCCAGACCACGGATGGGGGGGCAATGGTGGTATCATGACGGATAATGCATTTCGCCGGAAATATGAGTTTGCGTTATCAAAAGCAAGACAAATCGTTGATCGGCAAGCTGGATTTTTAGCGTCTTCGATTAAGACCTCCGGGCAAAAAGGACGTTCGATTATACTATTTAATAATTTGTCTTTTTCAAGAACTGTTCCTGCTGTTGTAGAAGTGGCTTTTGAGCAAGGGTATGCCTACGATTTACAAATTAAAGATTATCAAGGAAAAGCGGTTAATTCCCAGTTATCTGAAATTGTTTATTATCAAGATGGGTCTATAGAAAAGGCTAATCTACATTTTACGGCAGATAATATGCCTGCTATGGGACTAAAAACTTATTATCTAAATCCAACTCAAAAGCAAGAGGATAAATCTGGGCCGGCCGTTGATTTGATAGAGAATAGCCACTATAGGATCGAACTGGTAAATGGTGGTATCAAACAAATATATGATAAATCAATGGGCTGTCCATTGTTGAATACTGAAAAATTTTTAGGAGGAGAAGTCATCTCTATGCGCTCTGTGGGGAATGGGGCTGGCGAGTTTGATGCGGTGCAACAGCCGGATATGGAAGGTTTTGATAAAACCTCGAATCATGCGGTCCCTTGGAAAGTAGAAGAAGATGGGCCTGTATATACATCCTATAAGATGCGTACACCTATCCGAAACGCAGTTATAGAACAGACTTTACGTGTATATCATCAGGTTAAAAAAATAGATATGGATGTTGACTTATTGAATTGGGATGCCGTACTTTATCGTGAGTATCGTTTAATGTGGCCTCTTGCGTTCCAGCGTTCATCAGTATCTTATGAGGTTCCTTTCGGGGCATTGACGGTTGGAAAAGATGAGATGCCGGGAGCGGCGGGTGAGCGTTATTATGTTGAAAATAGTAAGCAGCGTCCTCGCGGTATCGGGAACTGGTTAAGTGCGGCCGGAGAAAAATGTGCCGTAACCTTGTCTTCTTCTGTTGCGGTTGCTGATTATATTGATCCGACAGACCAACCGGTAGATTATACGATTTTACAACCTATTTTATTAGCGTCTCGTAAAAGTTGTCATCCGTTAGGTAATGATTTTATTCAACCCGGAGATCATTCCTATCATTTCTCTTTGACTTCTCATGAGGTTAATAGCCCGCTTAGGGAGGAGTTCGGTACATCTTCCAATGAGCCGTTGGTTGCGGTGTATAATCCGATTCAATATGGAAAGGCTTTTTTGCCGGAAGAGGTGTCGTTTGTGTCTGTAGATAACCCCAATGTTAAGGTGACGGCGATAAAGAAATGCGAAGATGATAATAGTTTGATTGTAAGAATGTATAATTGCTCAAATAAGGAAGAAACAGTACATCTGCGGATGTTTGTAGAGCCAAAAGAGATTATTCACACAAACTTGATAGAGGAAGAACTTTCTTCTGTTCAAGAGATTATTTTGGGTAAATATGCTATAGAAACATATAAAATCAAGTTCTGAATATGGTGAGAATTAATTCATTGAAAAAAGTATCACTCATCTTGTCCTTGGCGCTGGTAGGGATGGCTTGTACAACGACTCCGAAGAATACGGAAGAAACAATGGAGTCATTAACCCAATACGTGGAACCTCGCATTGGTACCGCTCATTGCCGTTGGTTTCATTTTGCTCCGGGTGCGATGCCATTTGGATTAGCGAAACCAGCAGCAGCTACCAATGCTAGCCTAGGGAATAAATCAGGATGGGAAGCTACGGGATATGATTATCGGGATACTTCTATAGAGGGATTCCCTTGTCTACATGAGTTTCAGGTTGGAGGTATTGTTTTGATGCCTACAGTGGGAGATTTGAAAACAATTCCGGGACCTTTAAATTCTATCGGGCAGGGATATCGCTCCTCTTTTGATCATAAGGATGAAATCGCTACGGCCGGGTATTATTCGGTCATGCTTAAAGATTATAATGTGAAAGCGGAGTTGACCGCAACTCCTCGAGTTGCTTTTCAACGATTCACTTTTCACAAGAGCGATGCGAGTCATATTTTATTTGATATAGGAAATCGTCAAGGCGAAAGTGGACCAGCTGTGGATGCTTTCGTCCGGATAAAAGGAAATGATTTAGTAGAAGGTTGGGTTACGACTTTACCTACTTATAGTAATAAGTATCAGTCGGGAGCTACGATAACCATGTATTTCTCGGCTCGTTTGGATAAGCCTGCGGATTCTTTCGGAACCTTTGTGAAAGAGACTGTACAGAAGAATAACCGAGAGATTGAGGGGATTGGGGCTGGTGCCTATTTGACCTATAATACTCAAGACAACGAATTGATAACAGCAAAAGTAGGTCTTTCTTATACCTCTGTAGATAATGCTCGATTAAATAGAGAGACAGAGACTCGCCAAGATCAAATGGACTTTGATGAGGCTCGCGAAATCTCGAGATCTACATGGGAAGAGTATTTAGGACGTATACGTGTGGAAACCCCGGTGAAAGAAGATAAAATCAAATTCTATACCGGACTTTATCATGCCCTATTGGGCAGAGGTTTGGCTAGCGATGTGAACGGCGCATATCCTAAAAATGATGGGACTATTGGACAGTTGCCCTTAAAAGACGGAAAACCGGCTTTCTCTTTTTATAATACGGATGGTATTTGGGGAGGGCAATGGAACTTGATTCAAGTATGGGCATTGGCTTATCCGGAGTATTTATCGGATTATGTAAGTACGCATGTACAAGTTTATAAAGATACCGGATGGTTAGGAGATGGTATAGCTTGTAGCCGGTTTGTCTCCGGTGTTGGAACGAATCAGTTAGGTAATGTGATTGCTGCGGCTTATCTATGCGGCATCCGTGATTTTGACGTAGAGAATGCTTATGCGGCGGCACGAAAGAATGAGTTAGAGGGAGAGAACCGGCCGATGGGAGCGGGTAAGCTGGATACGGATAAGTTTGTGGAATATGGTTATGTTCCTCATATGGACAAAGGTGAAGGCGCTGATGAGGCATGGATGTTTTCGGCCTCTCATACCTTGGAATATTCGTTTGGAGCTTATGCCGTAGGGCAGATGGCGAAAGCCTTGGGCAAAACGGATGATTATAATGTATTGATGGATTTGTCAAAAGGTTGGGAACGTATTTATAATGCGGAATCGAACTTGATTCAGCCCAAATATGCGGATGGACGGTTTATCAGTAATTTTGATCCCATGCAAGTATGGCGTGGATTCCAAGAAGGGAATGCATACCAATATACATTTTATGTACCTCATGACGCAAAATCGCTGATCGCTAAAATGGGAGCTAGGGAATTTACACAACGTCTGGATAGTATATTTATTCTTTCACAGGACAAGACATTTAGCGGTGGAACGACTATTGATGCTTTCGCTGGTTTACAAACTTATTATAATCAAGGGAATCAACCTTGCTTACATATTTCTTGGTTGTTTAATCAAGCGGGCAAACCTTCGTTAAGCCAAAAGTGGGTACGTGCGATTCTGGATGAGTTTTATGGGACAGAAGGTATTCATGGTTATGGCTATGGGCAGGATGAGGATCAAGGTCAACTTGGTGCTTGGTATGTGATATCCTCGATAGGATTGTTTGATATAGTTGGCTTGGCAAGTGAAAACCCGACTTTAGCGTTAGGAAGTCCTCTATTTGATAAAGTGACGATCAAATTGAATAAGCGGTATTATCCGGGAGATACATTTGTGATTAAAACCAAGAATAATAATAAGGCAAATGTCTATGTACAGGAATATCGCTTAAATGGCGAGTCTTTACAGGAACCTTTTATCCCTTTTAAGAATGTCGTAGAAGGTGGTGTATTAGAGTTAGATATGGCTGAGACTGCCAAAGATCAATATTGATCTTTGGCAGCCCTGCTGCACAACATAGTTCTCAAACACCGGGCGATAATTGCTTTTTTCCTTTACAATCTCTAATTTGCGCCCTCGTGAAAGTGATTCACGCCAAATAAACGTATTGTTAAACTCAAATAAATCCTGATATCATGAAAGTATACCAAACAAATGAAATTAAGAACATCTCTATCTTGGGAAGTTCGGGCTCTGGGAAAACCACTCTCGCTGAAGCTATGCTTTACGAGGGTGGAGTTATAAAACGTCGTGGCTCCGTTGAGGCAGGAAATACGGTGTCCGATTATTTCCCGGTTGAGAAAGAGTATGGATACTCAGTTTTCTCAACCGTTTTCAGTGTTGAGTGGCAGGATCGGAAGCTGAATTTCATCGATTGTCCGGGTTCGGATGATTTCGTGGGAGGAGCTGTTTCCGCTCTGAATGTCACGGATACGGCACTGATGGTATTGAATGCCCAGTACGGTGTTGAGGTTGGAACCATTAACCAGTTCCGGTATACTGAACAATTTCATAAACCGGTGATTTTTGTTGTCAATCAGCTTGATAATGATAAAGCCGACTATGAGGGAACTATCGCCCAGTTGAAAGACCGTTGGGGTAGTAAGATCGTTCTGATCCAATATCCGATTAGCTGCGGCTCTTCTTTCAATGCCGTGGTGGATGTATTAAAAATGAAGATGTATCGTTGGAAACCGGAAGGTGGAGTTCCTGATGTATTGGAAATCCCCGCCGAGGAAATGGATAAGGCGATGGAGTTGCATCAAGCCTTGGTGGAAGCCGCCGCTGAGAACGATGATACTTTGATGGAGAAATTCTTTGAGGAAGGTGCCTTGAGCGAGGATGATATGCGTGCCGGTATCCGTGCGGGCTTGGTTACTCGCGGTATGTTCCCGGTATTCTGCGTATGTGCCGGTCGTGATATGTGTGTTCGTCGTACGTTGGAGTTCTTGGGTAACGTGGTTCCTTGTACCGACAAGATGCCTCGTCTGATTACTACGGAAGGCGTAGAGGTGACTCCGGACTCGAATGGTCCTACTAGCTTGTTCTTCTTCAAGACTACCGTGGAACCTCATATTGGTCAGGTTTCCTATTTTAAAGTGATATCAGGAAAAGTAAAAGAAGGTGACGATTTGATGAATGCCGATCGTGGTTCCAAGGAGCGTATCGCACAGTTATTTGCGGTAGCCGGACAAACTCGTACCCCGGTTACGGAAATGGTGGCGGGTGATATTGGAGCGACCGTTAAGTTAAAGGATGTTCGCCGTGGTAATACATTGAACGGAAAGGGTTGTGATTATCGTTTCGACTTCATTAAATATCCGGATCCGAAATATCGTCGTGCTATCAAGCCGGTGAATGAGGCTGACGCCGAGAAGATGATGGAAATCTTGATACGTATGCGCGAGGAAGACCCGACATGGGTAATCGAGCAGTCCAAGGAATTGAAGCAGACAATCGTTTCCGGTCAAGGTGAGTTCCATCTTCGTACATTGAAATGGAGAATCGAGAATAATGATAAATTGCCGATCGAATATCTGGAGCCGAAGATCCCGTATCGTGAGACGATTACGAAAGCGGCCCGTGCGGATTACCGTCATAAGAAACAATCCGGTGGCGCAGGTCAGTTCGGAGAGGTTCACTTGATTATCGAGCCTTATTACGAGGGTATGCCTGCTCCGGATACCTACCGTTTCGGCGGACAGGAGTATAAGATGAATGTTCGTGATACTCAGATAATCGATTTGGATTGGGGTGGTAAAGTCGTGTTCGTAAACTGTATCGTTGGTGGTGCTATCGACGCTCGTTTCTTGCCGGCTATCCTAAAAGGTATCATGGCTCGTATGGAGCAAGGGCCGTTGACGGGTTCGTATGCTCGCGACGTGCGTATTTGCGTATACGATGGTAAGATGCACCCGGTAGACAGTAATGAGATCTCTTTCATGCTTGCCGGACGTAATGCTTTCAGTACTTCCTTCAAGGAGGCTGGCCCTAAGATCTTGGAGCCTGTTTACGATGTCGAGGTTTCCGTTCCTGCCGATTATCTGGGAGATGTGATGAGTGACTTGCAAGGACGCCGTGCCTTGATTATGGGTATGAATAGCGAGAAGGGATTTGAGAAACTATTGGCGAAAGTTCCTTTGAAAGAGATGTCTAACTATTCTACTTCACTAAGCTCCATTACGGGCGGACGTGCTTCGTTTACGATGAAGTTCGCTAGTTACGAGTTAGTTCCTGCCGATGTACAAGAGAAGTTGTTAAAGGCTTACGAGGCTACTCAATCAGAAGAATAGGTAAAGTAAAATGTCATCATAATTTTTTAATATTTAAAGTTAAACGAGAAAAGGCCGGCTTTGTGAAGAGCTGGCCTTTTTGTTATGTCTTTTTCATTAGGTTGTCGTGAACTTGTAATACCGAAAGTGTTCTTTTGTATCATCTTAAATAAGGAAAAGATGATATTAAGAAAGTACTATCCGACTATTGTCCTCTCTGACATCCATTTGGGATCGGAACATTCCCGGACGGAGGAGGTCACCCGTTTTCTCAAGCACGTAGATTGCGATCGATTGATTTTGAATGGTGATATCATCGATGGCTGGCAATTGAAGAAATCCGGTAAACGCTGGAAACAAAAGCATACCGATTTCTTTAAGGTATTGATGAAGATGATGGAGAAAAGGGGTACGGAGATTATCTATGTAGTGGGGAACCATGATGATTTTCTCGATAGCTTGGCTCCTTTTAAGTTCTCCAATATATCGATCGTAAAGGATTATTTACTGAAGACGAGACAAGGAAAACGCTATTTCGTGACACATGGCGATATTTTCGATACGGTTACGACCCATATGCGTTGGCTTGCCATGCTCGGGGATGTGGGATATACTTTTTTATTGTGGTTGAATAAGGTTTACAATCATCGTAGAGAGCGGCAAGGAAAACCTTATTTCTCTTTATCCCAAGAGGTGAAACACCGGGTGAAAAGTGCGGTCTCTTATATCTCGGAGTTTGAGAAAGAGTTGGTACGCTTAGCGGAGGCCAAGCATTTGGACGGGATTATTTGCGGCCATATTCACCAAGCGGCGAGCGTATGGTATGGTAATGTGCATTATCTAAATTCCGGCGATTGGGTGGAAAGCATGACCGCTCTCGTGGAGGATGAACAAGGAGAGTGGGATATTGTTACATATAATAATGTACAACTATATGCGGATGCCGTATGAAAATCCTGTTTATCATACAAGGTGAGGGACGTGGGCACTTGACCCAAGCGTTATCCTTACGCCAGAAATTGATGGCCGAAGGACATGAGATCGTTGGTGTGTTGGTCGGAAAAAGTCCGGCCCGCCGTTTACCGGATTTCTTCTTGAATAAGATTCTGTCGCCGGTATATCCGTTTGAGAGTCCGAATTTTTTACCGACGGCTAAGAATAAACAAGTGAGTTTGATGCGTAGCGTATTATATAATGTATTGCGTCTGCATAAATACATGGGAAGTATCCGTTATATCGACCGGATGATTCGGCAGACGGATGCGGATGTTGTCGTGAACTTCTACGAGCTATTGACGGGGCTGACTTACTTGATTCTCCGTCCGAAAGCAACGATGGTATGTATCGCCCATCAATATCTATTCTTGCATCCGGACTTCGTTTTCCCGAAGCAGAGCACATTGTCGTTGGCGTCGCTACGGTTTTTTACGAGATTAACGGCGATAGGCTCCGTCAAAAAATTAGCCTTGTCTTTTCGGAAGATGCGTGAGGCGCCGTTGGGAGGAATAGTCGTGGTTCCTCCTTTATTAAGGCAAGAAGTCTTGGATGCGGTTCCCTCGAACGGCAGTTATTTGCATGGTTATTTGTTGAATAGCGGGTTTAGTGAGGAGATCCGTTCTTGGCATTCCCGTCATCCTTCGGTTCCGATGCATTTCTTTTGGGATAAGAAAGATCAGCGAGCCGAGGTGAAAATAGATGATTGCCTTTCTTTCCATCAGCTGGATGATACGTTGTTTCTACGTTATATGTCGGGGGCGAAGGCTTATGCTACGACCGCCGGGTTCGAATCCGTATGTGAGGCGATGTATCTGAATAAACCTGTATTGATGGTTCCTACACATATTGAGCAAGCTTGCAATGCTTACGATGCCTCTTTGTCTGGCGCAGGCGTTGTCGCTGATTGTTTTGATCTGGACGTGTTATTATCCATTTCGGAAAGTCATGTGGAGAATTCGGTCTTCCGGCATTGGGTGAAACAGGCGGATTGGCTTATTCTTCGTGAGTTCCGTGAGGATTTGTTGCGTGAGGAACATCCGGTAACGAGCCTAGGGAGGATTACGACAAATTGGGTGGCGCGTCTGGGGAGATTCCTGCCTATCTAGGAACTTATAGCAGTACCGTGCTGTAGATGCAGGTGTGCCATGCTGATGGCACAGGCGTGCCACACTGATGGCACAAGCGTTTCATCAGCATGGCACAGATGTCTTATTTATTGAGCGCTTGCTCAATATCGGCGATGATATCATCGGCGTTCTCGATACCTACAGAGAAGCGGATTAAGTCCGGAGCCACGCCAGCCTCTATCAATTGCTCATCGCTCAACTGGCGGTGCGTATGACTGGCCGGGTGAAGCACGCAAGTACGGGCATCCGCTACGTGAGTTACGATAGCGGCGAGTTTCAAGCTATCCATAAACTTGATCGCTACCTCACGTCCACCTTTCAATCCGAAGGATAATACACCGCAAGAGCCATTCGGTAGATACTTCTTGGCGAGTTCATGGTACGGGTTGCCTTCCAATTCCGGATAATGAACCCAAGCTACCTTATCACATTTCTGTAGCCACTGCGCTACCGCCAAGGCGTTTTTGCAATGCTGCGGTACACGAAGATGCAAGGTCTCCAATCCCAGATTCAATAGGAATGCGTTTTGCGGGGATTGGATCGCTCCGAGGTCACGCATCAGTTGGCTAGTCGCTTTCGTGATGAACGCTAATTTCCCGAATGCCTTGGTATAGGTCAATCCGTGGTAAGAAGGGTCCGGTTGGCAAAGTCCCGGGAACTTCTCGGCATGCGCTTCCCAATCGAAATTGCCGCTGTCCACGATACAACCACCCACGCTCGTGGCATGGCCATCCATATATTTAGTCGTGGAGTGCGTAACGATATCCGCTCCCCATTCGAACGGACGGCAATTGATCGGCGTGGCGAACGTATTATCGACGATCAAGGGTACGCCATGATTATGGGCGATGCGGGCAAACTTCTCCACATCCAATACCATAACGCCCGGATTGGAGATCATCTCGCCGAACATCGCCTTCGTATTCGGGCGGAAAGCCTTGGAGATCTCTTCCTCGCTCGCATCTTGATCTACGAACGTGCATTCGATTCCCAGCTTCTTCAAGGTAACGGCCAGTAGATTATAAGTACCTCCATAAATGCTGGTAGCGCTTACGATATGATCGCCAGCCTCGCAAATATTGAAGAAAGCGAAAAAGCTAGCGGCCTGTCCGGATGAGGTCAGCATGGCGGCCACGCCACCTTCCAACGCCGCGATCTTGGCGGCTACAGCCTCGTTTGTCGGGTTTTGAAGGCGGGTATAGAAATAGCCGCTTTCCTCCAAATCGAACAATTTAGCCATCTGCTCGCTCGTCTCATACTTGAATGTCGTGCTTTGATAGATCGGGAGGACACGGGGTTCTCCTTTCTTGGGTTGCCAACCGGCCTGTACGCACAGGGTTTCCGGTTTGAATTTGTTATCCATATAGGTTGTTTTTTTAATTGAATGTCATTTTAATCGCGAATGTACGGAAAATCGGTAAGAATTGTTCCGCTTACAAGATCTTCTTCTGTAAGATACTGAACCAAATGAAAGCGACGACACCTTTTAGCATGCTGGAAAGGCTGATCGCCCACCAAACACCCGTAATACCCAGTCCCGCTGCCGCTAGCCCGATGGCCAAAGGTATGCGTAAGGTGTTACACGAGATGCTGATGATCGCCGGCGGAACCGTTCGGCCGGTACCGTAGAACATGCCTTGCGTGGTAATCTCCAGCATCATGAAGATCATCGAATATCCGTCGATCCGGAGAAATATACCACCGGCCTCATAAGCGGCTTGCTCCGGCACGATCAGCGAGAAGACCTCGCTACCATAAAAGACGAATAACAACGTGCAGAGTACACCGATGATAGAAGTCATTTTAAGCGTCGTATGATAAGCGGTCAAGATACGTTCTTTCTTGCGTGCGGCGTAGTTCTGGGCGGTGAAAGCGGAGAGGGCCGTACTGAAGCCTTGTGAGGTGTTCCATGCGATCGCCTCCATTTGTCCGCCTGCCGTAAGCGTCATCAAACCGATATGCCCTCCGTAGGTGGAAGCTGTACGAGCCATAAAAAGATTGATGATCGCGAAGAATGTATTTAATAACGCTACCGGCAGGCCCAATTGGAAGATCCGCTTGGTGTAGCGTTCTTTTAAACGGACAAAGAAAGGGAATCCCCCGAACAATTTATTGCGGCATTTTAGCTGATAGACGAATAGTCCGCAAACCACCGCTTGGGAGATCCACGTAGCCCAAGCCGCACCCGCCGTGCCCAAATGGAAGCCGAGTATAAATAAAGGATCTAGCACCATATTCAGTAAAAGACCTGTTCCGCTGATATAAAATGGAATCTTACTCAATCCCGCCGCATTATGAATCCCGGTAAACGCCGCCGAGAGGAAGATAAATGGGAATGCGGAAGCGACGATTCTCAAATATTCCACGGCGTTCAACGCGATCGGTTCCTCCAGTTTGTAGAAGCCGATAATCGGATGAGCGAGGACGAATAGCAAGAATCCCCAACAAAGCGAGAGGATCAAGGCGATCGTTAGGTTATGGGAAGCGAATCCTCGGGCATCTTCCACGTTTTGCGCCCCGATACTTTGCCCGACACTCACCTCCGAGCCTACTTTATTCAAGTAAGAGATCGAGTTCGTCATCCAAGTAAGGATACCAACGGCGCCGATAGCGGCTACGGCCTCGCTTCCCAACCGGCCTACCCAAGCCATGTCGGTGATGCTATAGGCCATTTGGATAAATGAGGTACCCATGATCGGCATCGCCAGATTGAATAGTTGCCGGGAGATGACCCCTTCGGTCAGATTTTTTGTTCCTTGCATGATCGTTTGTTTAAATGTGCGCGAAAGTAGAAATAATTTTGCTACCTTTAGCGACGTTAATCTTAAAGAATAGTATGATGATAACGAGACGGAATTTTTTGAAAGCGGGTGCCGCTGTGGCTGCGCTGAGTGTAGTACCGAACGGCTTTGCCTCTATCTTGGCTAAGAAAGAGAAAGCGATAGGTGTACAGTTGTATAGTGTCCGGGACGACTTGAAGACGGATTTTGACGGTACGATGAAGGCTTTGGTGGATATCGGTTATAAACGGATGGAAGCCGCCGGTTACCGGGATGGCAAATTCTACGGGAAATCCCCGGCCGAGATGAAGAAATATCTGGCGGATCTGGGTGCCCGTATGGTAGGTTCCCATACCGGAAGCGGTTTGCTGGCGGAGGGTGATACCAAGGGATGGGACTTCTGGAAAAAGAATGCCGCCGATACGGCAGAGGTAGGCTGTAAATGGATTGTTCAGGCGGGTTATCCCTCCAAAGATATCAAGAGCCTTTCGGACGTGAAGCGTTTAGCGGATCAATTTAATAAATGTGGTGAGATCGCGAAGGCTAATGGGTTGCGTTTCGCTTTCCATAACCATGTGGATGAATTCCATGAGCTGGAAGGGAAGATCCCGTTCGACGTGATGATCGAGAATACGGACAAAGGGCTGGTTACTTTCCAGATCGATACGGCTCAATTAGTGTATGGCGGTTTTAAATGTCATGATTACGTGAACCGTTATCCCGGTCGTTTCGCCAACTGGCACTTGAAAGACGCGAACGCGGATGGAAAGGGCAGCACGGAGATGGGCGCCGGAATCGTAGACTTCAAATCCTTATTCGCTGTGGCGGAGAAAGCCGGATTAGAGGATTACTTCATTGAGCAAGAGCGTTATAATATGACACCGCTGCAAGCGATGAAACATGATTATGACTTCTTGATGAATGCTTCTTATGTGAAGTGGTAAACGGGAGTATAGGCGTAGCCTTATGCCAGTATCGGTATAAGGCTGCGCCTATATCAGTGTGAGGCTATGCCGATACTGGCGCAAGGCAACGCCTGTACTGGTGTTTTTTATCGGATAAACAGGAGTTCCCTATACTTCGGCAACGGCCACATCTGGTTGTCCACCATCAGTTCCAGATCATCGATATGGTCACGGATCTCATCCAAATAAGGGGCTACCGAGTCGTGGTAAGCGATCGCCTTTTCCCGCATATCGGTCAAGCGGTTCGCTTTCTTGCGGGCCTCTACCATCTCATCCACTTTCTTGGTCACGGCACAGATATGCCCGGCTATCTTACGAACCAAGCGACGGGGCTCTTCCGACATATCGCGGAATTCCGGGTCATCGCCGAATGTCTCTTTCAACTTCGCTATATTATCCAGCAATACGCTTTGGTAGCGAACGGCTACCGGGATGATATGGTTCAAGGATAAATCCCCTAATACCCGAGCCTCGATCTGTACCTTTTTGATATAGACTTCCCATTTTACCTCATTACGCGCTTCCAATTCTTTCTGGGTAAGTACGCCGGTAGACGTGAACATCTCGATCGACTCCGGTTTAAGATAAGCGTCATATTGCAAGGGAACACTATTTTGGCAATCCAGACCTCGCTTGGCAGCTTCCTCTTTCCATTCGTCCGAATAACCGTTTCCATCGAAGCGGATCGGCTTAGATTCCTTGATATAGGCTTTCAGCACCTTGAAGATCGCTACTTCCTTGCTTTTTCCTTCCGCTTGCAAAGCCTCTACGTCCTTCTTGAATTGTTGCAATTGATAGGCTACGGCGGAGTTCAACGCTAACATGGCCGATCCGCAGTTCACGGAAGAGCCCGGGGCGCGGAACTCAAAACGGTTTCCGGTGAAAGCGAAAGGAGAGGTACGGTTACGATCCGTATTGTCCAACAGCAGTTCGGGGATCTGCCCGAAGCCAAGATGCAAGCCCTTTTTATCGTCTACCTCGATAGCGTCCTCGATAGAGCTATTCTCGAACTTATCCAATATATCACTGATTTGCGTTCCGAGGAAAGTGGAGATGATAGCGGGAGGTGCCTCGTTCGCGCCTAGGCGGTGTGCGTTCGTGGCGGAAGCGATACTCGCTTTTAATAAAGCGTTGTATTTATAAACGGCCATGATGGTGTTTACCACGAAAGTGATGAAGCGTAGGTTGTCCTCACGGTCTTTACCCGGAGAGAATAAGTTTACACCCTTGTCTGTTCCCATAGACCAGTTACAGTGTTTACCGGAACCGTTTACCCCGTTAAATGGCTTCTCGTGCAATAATACACGGAAATTATGACGGCGGGAGACACGTTTCATGACCGACATCAATAATTGGTTATGGTCGTTGGCAAGGTTGCATTCCTCGTAAATAGGAGCTAGCTCGAACTGATTGGGGGCTACCTCGTTATGGCGGGTCTTTACCGGGATACCTAGTTTATAGCATTCGGTTTCCAAGTCTTTCATGAATTCTTGTACACGAGAGGGGATAGCGCCAAAATAATGGTCGTCTAATTGTTGGTTCTTCGCGCTCTCATGTCCGAGCAAGGTACGCTCGGTGAGTGAGAGGTCCGGACGGGCGGAATACAAGTCCTCGTCAACAAGGAAATATTCCTGTTCCCAACCAAGGTAAGTAATTATCTTATTGACATCCTCATCGAAATACTGATATACGTCTTTGGCGGCTTCTCCCAATACTTCGATAGAGCGGATCAGCGGGGTCTTATAATCCAGCGCTTCACCGGTATAAGCGATAAATACGGTTGGGATACAAAGTGTGTCATCTACGATAAAAGCGGGAGAGGAAGGGTCCCAAGCGGAGTAGCCGCGGGCCTCGAAGGTATTGCGAAGTCCACCGTTCGGGAAACTGGAAGCGTCCGGTTCTTGCTGGACGAGCAACTTGCCGCTGAACTCCTCGATCATGCCGCCGTTGCCATCGTGTTCTACAAAAGCGTCGTGCTTCTCGGCGGTGCCATCGGTAAGCGGTTGAAACCAGTGGGTGTAATGAGTGACTCCTTTTTCCAGTGCCCACATACGCATGCCGGCTGCCACATGATTGGCGATTTCCCGGTCGATAGGTGTGCCATTGTCAATGGCGTGGGTCAAGGCTTTGTACGTTTCCTTGGAGAGATATTTTTGCATCGCCTTCCGGTTGAAGACATTCTCGCCATAGTACTCAGATACTTTGTGTTCGGGAGTAACGGCTTCCACGGCCTTTCGGTTGGATGCCTTCTCCACAGCATTAAAGCGTGAGATTGACATTGTTGAATTGTTTTATGTTTTTACGACGCAAAAATACAAAACAGTTGACAATTGACAGTTGGCAATTGACAATTATTTAGTTTTCTCTATTAATTTGTCAATTTACTTCTCTAACTGTCAATTGCCAACTACTAACGGTCAACTATTAAAACAAACTCCAAGCCACCGTCAATCCCGCCATCACGATCGCTACCATGCTCATCAGCTTGATAAGGATATTCAAACTCGGGCCGGAAGTGTCTTTGAACGGATCGCCGACCGTATCGCCGACAACGGTTGCCTTATGCGCCTCGCTACCCTTGCCGCCGTGGTTTCCTTCCTCGATGAATTTCTTCGCGTTATCCCATGCTCCTCCGGCGTTCGCCATGAATACGGCTAATACGAAGCCCGTGCTTAATCCACCGATCAATAATCCGACAACGCCCGTCACACCAAATATGAGTCCGGTTAAGATGGGGGCGATAATAGCTAAAACGGAGGGAAGTACCATTTCGTGTTGCGCTCCTTTCGTCGAGATCTCAACGCAACGGGCATAATCCGGTTGTGCCTCTCCAGTCAGAATACCCTTGATTTCCTTGAACTGACGGCGAACTTCCTCCACCATGTGCCCGGCCGCACGCCCTACAGCGTTCATCGTAAGGCCACAGAACATGAATGCCATCATGGAACCTAGGAACATTCCGGCTAAAACCTTAGGATTCATTAAGGTAACATCATAATATACCATAAAGTCCGAGAATGAGGCTTTAGATATTTCGATACTCCTGCCATCGTTAAAGTTCAGGACGGTCTCTCCTAAACGGAGCAAACCGATCTTGATCTCTTCTACATAAGAGGCCAACAGAGCCAAGCCGGTTAACGCGGCGGAACCGATAGCGAAACCTTTACCTGTAGCGGCAGTCGTATTTCCTAATGAATCCAATGCGTCTGTACGCTTGCGGACTTCTTTCCCTAGGTTACACATCTCGGCGTTGCCTCCGGCATTATCCGCTATGGGACCGTAAGCGTCTGTAGCCAACGTAATACCTAAGGTCGATAGCATACCTACGGCAGCTATACCGATTCCGTATAATCCCATGCCCACGTTCGTGAAGTCGAATCCGGAGGCGAACAAGAAGGAACAAATAATACCGACCACGACGGCAAGTACCGGGATGGCCGTAGAGAGCATCCCCAGTCCGAGACCGGAGATAATAACGGTTGCCGGCCCGGTCAGTCCCGCTTCGGAGACGAGCCGGGTCGGTTTATAGGATTGGGAGGTATAATATTCCGTCGCCTGCCCGATCACGATTCCGACTAGCAGACCTACGATCACGGAACAACCGATCCAGAACCAATTCTCCATGCCTAATACATAAAGAATCCCGAACGTGGAGATAGCGATCAATACGGAACTCAAGTTCGTTCCTATGGCTAGGGCTTTCAATAGTTGCTTGATCGTCGCGTTCTCATTCGTACGGACGGCGAAAATACCAATAATAGATAAAATGATACCGACAGCGGCGATTAGCATTGGGGCGACAACCGCCTTATATTGTAATTCTACGCTTCCGGAAGAAACGAACGCGGCGGCTCCCAATGCGGCGGTCGCTAGGATAGAACCGCAATAAGATTCATATAGGTCGGCTCCCATACCGGCGACGTCACCTACATTGTCGCCTACGTTATCGGCGATTGTCGCCGGGTTACGAGGATCATCCTCCGGGATCCCAGCCTCAACTTTACCTACTAAATCCGCTCCGACATCGGCGGCTTTCGTATAGATTCCTCCTCCCACACGTGCGAACAAGGCTTGCGTGGAGGCACCCATTCCGAATGTAAGCATGGTTGTCGTGATAATGGTGAGTTTATGGGTCGGGTCTAAAGCCTCGTCTGGGATGAAAGCATTTAACAGGATATACCAGAATGAGATATCCAGCAATCCAAGTCCTACAACGACTAAGCCCATGACCGCCCCGCTTCGGAAAGCGACTTGTAAACCTTTGTTCAAGGAAGTGCGGGCCGCGTTCGCTGTCCGGGCGGAGGCATAAGTCGCTGTTTTCATGCCTAAGAAACCCGCTAATCCTGAAAAGAAACCTCCTGTCAGGAAGGCGATCGGAACCCATTCGTTTTGAACATGGAAGCCATAGGCCATAATAGAGAATAAGATTACTAGGACAACGAAAACCGAGGCGACTACTTTGTATTGCTGTTTCAGATACGACATCGCCCCTTCACGCACAAAGGAGGCGATCTTTTTCATCAACTCAGTTCCTTCACTCTCTTTCATCATTTGCCTGAAGAAGAACCAGGCAAATGCTAGCGCTAGGACAGACGCTAACGGAATAATCCAGAAAATACTCGTAATCATAACATGGTAGATTTAATGTTATACTTAAGAAAACAATGTGACAATACCTTTGCTTTCCGTGTAAATGTAGCAAAAATAAAAGAGGATGGAAACTTTTTCCCTAATAATAATGTTTCTAATTAAAAAAAACAGCATATTTGTTACCAGATTAAGAGACAAGAAATAAATGGCAGAAGAGACAAACCATAAACCCTATAGGTTGGGCTTGGCGCTTAGCGGAGGCGGAGCGAAAGGTTTTGCGCATATCGGCGTATTTCGAATGATGGAAGAATGTGCGCTAAGACCGGATATTATAGTCGGTACCAGTGCGGGAGCTTTAATGGGCGCTTTGTTTGCCGATGGCTATTCGGCGGCGGAGATCCAAGAGCTTTTTACCGGACGTGAGTTCTCGGAATTCGCCCAGTTGCAGATTCCTAAGGCGGGTTTGTTCGATAGTAAGCGCTTTCGTTATTTCTTGAGGCGACACTTGCGGACCAAGAACATCGAGGACTTGCAGATTCCGATGGTGATTGTCGCGACTGATTTGGATAATGGCGAAAGCCATGAATTTAGGAGTGGTCCTATTGTTGAGGCGGTGACAGCTTCTTGTAGTATCCCGATTATTTTCAGTCCAGTAGTCATCAATGGCGTTCATTATGTGGATGGAGGATTATTTCATAACTTTCCGGTCTCCATCATCCGTGAGGAATGTGAGCGTATTATCGGGGTGAACGTAAGCCCGTTGATCCCGCAAAAATATAAGCAGACCATATTCCATATCGCCGAGCGCTCTTATCATTATATGTTCCGGGCAAATACGCTGGAGGATCGAGAGATGTGTGATGTCTTAATAGAGGCGGAGGAGTTTGGCTTATATAAGACATTCGATCTTGAGAATGTAGACGTGATTTGTAATATTGGCTATTCCGCCGCTGCCCGTTGCTTTGAGAAAGTGTTGGATGAGAATAAATATGAAACCTTGGTGAAAGCGATCGCGGCAAGAAAGAAAGGCCTGATGCCGTGACAAATCGTCTGTCTGGACAAAGCGCTTTCCCACAAAAACTTTATATATAGATGAACGCAATGGAACAAAAAAACAAGATGGTAATTTATCAGGTATTCCCGCGTTGGTTTGGGAATCTGCGACCATCTCCTGTAATGAATGGTAGTTTAGCCGAGAATGGAGTGGGTAAGTTTTCGGCTTTTACTCCTTTGGCTTTATCCAAAATCAAAGAACTAGGTGTTACTCATGTATGGTATACAGGGGTGATAGAGCACGCTACAAAAACCGATTACACCATGTTTGGCATCCGGAAAGACCATTCTGCCGTAGTAAAAGGTAAGGCCGGATCTCCATATGCTATAAAAGATTACTATGATATAGATCCGGATTTGGCGGATAATATCCAGAACCGTATGAGTGAGTTCGAGGATTTGGTGAAACGTACGCATGAGGCTGGGATGAAGGTTATTATCGATTTTGTACCCAACCATGTGGCACGTCAATATTTCTCGGACGCACGGGAACCTTTCGTGGAGGACTTAGGTCAAACGGATAATGTGTCCAAGGCTTTTGATGTGAATAATAACTTTTATTATCTTCCGGGACAGACCTTGACGCTTCGTTTTGATCCGCAGCGTGAGGAGGATTTTGCCTATAGTGAGTTTCCGGCGAAGGTGACCGGTAACAATCATTTCGATGCCTATCCAAGCCAGAACGATTGGTATGAGACGGTGAAGCTGAACTACGGCGTGGATTATATGCACGGTGGTGCTTGCCATTTCAATACCATTCCCAATACGTGGGAGAAAATGTTGGAGATCTTGTTGTTCTGGGCTGATAAGGGAGTGGATGGTTTTCGTTGTGATATGGCGGAGATGGTCCCGGTCGAGTTTTGGAACTGGGTGATTCCTCAGGTGAAGAAGGTGCGTGATGTGATCTTTATAGCGGAGGTGTATAATCCGGATGAGTATAGGAATTATATTTATACGGGACACTTTGATTATTTGTATGACAAGGTTGGTCTTTATGATACGGTTCGTGCGGTGATGTGCGGACAGGCTCCGGCTAGTAATATATCGCATTGTTGGCAATCGTTGGAGGGAATCCAGAAAAATATGTTGAATTTCTTGGAGAATCACGATGAACAGCGTGTCGCTTCTGATTTCTTTGCGGGGGATGCTCGTCCGGGTATTCCGGGCATGATTGTCTCCGCTGCCATGAATACGAACCCGGTTATGATCTATAGCGGTCAGGAACTTGGCGAAAGAGGAATGGACGCGGAAGGTTTCAGCGGACGTGATGGCCGTACGACCATCTTCGATTATTGGAGCGTCGAGAGTTTGCGAAACTGGAATAATAATGGACACTTTGACGGAGCTAAATTAACGCCGGCAGAACGCTCGTTGCGTGAGATGTACGCTAAGTTATTGAATGTGGTACGATCCGAGCCGGTTATTGTCGAGGGAGCGTTTTATGATTTGATGTACGCGAACTCCGGTAATCCTTATTTCAATCCGAACCGTCAGTATGCGTTCTTGCGCAAATGGAAGAATGAGGTGCTTCTGGTGGTCGTGAATTTCGACCATGCCGATCAATGTGTATGGGTAAATATCCCGGTCGAGGCATTCAAGGCTCTTGATTTTGAGGATAACAAACCGGCTGAATTGACCGACTTGTTAACCGGGGAAACGACTATCAGTACGCTAACAGACGCTTATCCTTATCAAGTGAAACTCCCTGCTTATTCCGGTAAGATGCTAAAGTTCTCTTTTCTCCATAAATAAGAGCTTTCTTGAAAAGTTTAGGTGTGCTGTATAGATAATTCGTTGGTGGAGTTAGGTGGTTGATACGGGACATCTAGCTTCATCGGGCAAGTAACTTAGGTGAAATGGCAAAGTGACTTAACATACTTGCCCGATGAAGCTAGATGACTTTTTCCTTTGATTTAAATGAAAAGAAGGGAAGCCATATAATAAATGCCAGCCGCTAAAAGCCCGCTTACCGGGATCGTAAGAACCCATGCGGTCATCAAGCTTTGAGTTACTCCCCAACGAACGGCTGAAAGACGTTTGGTCGTACCAACTCCGATAATAGCCCCTGTAATCGTATGCGTGGTACTCCACTATCAGAGATGGGGCGTGGGTTATAGATGGTGATACGTTTGGCGGAACTTTATCTCTGTTTCCGTGCTTTTAGTTTTGCCCGTACTACCTCTATTACGGCAGGAAGTATGGATATGAATATAATTGCTATGATCAATACCTTGAGGTTCTGCTGTACGAAAGGAAGATCTCCGAAAAAGTATCCCGCATAGCAGAAAAGCAGTACCCAGAAAGCGCCGCCTATCAGGTTGTAGATCATGAAATAGTGATAGTGCATTTTACCCATTCCGGCTACAAAGGGAGCGAAAGTACGGACAATCGGTACGAATCGGGCGATGATTATGGTTTTGCCTCCATATTTTTTGTAGAACTCATGCGTTTTGTCCAAATGGCTTTTCTTGAATATCTTGGAGTTGGGATTGTTAAATAGTTTACGACCGAAAAAATGACCTATCATATAATTACAGGAGTCTCCCAATACTGCCGCCGCGAATAATATCAAGGCTAAGAGATTTATCTCTAAAGGCATACCGGGTAACGCTGTTATCGCTCCGGCGACGAACAAGAGGGAATCCCCGGGCAAGAATGGGGTGGCTACCAATCCCGTTTCACAAAAAATGATTAGGAATAATATCGCGTAGGCCCAAGTATGATATTCTTGTACGATCTCGATCATATGCTGATCGATATGTAAGATGAAGTCTAATAAAAATTCCATTTTATATTGATTATTAATTGATAATAACTATCCTATATGACCCAATAAGAAAACAAAATAGATGTTTATTCTGTTCCCTTTGAGAAATCTAGAAAATAAGAATAGTGAGAAAGCAGACATTAAAGTGCTATCTTCTACTTTTTTGATGGAAATAAGGGGGAAAGAGAGTTTAAATGAGAATACGTCTTAGAGTATAGATATAGTACCCATAGGAGAACTTAAGGGGATTTATACAAAATGAAATGAATGTTTGTCTTTCTTTAGGATATTGAGTTTTTATAAACCGTACGATCCTTTCCGCGGATGAGGATAGGTTTGTCCTTGAGTTTTTTGATGTGGAGATGTTGCGGAATAGTGAAGCCCTGATATAGCCATCTTCCATCTTATAGCTTTGTTTTCCGTTGTATAGCTCTTTTTCGTATCGTTCGATATCTGCTTGGGGGATATTGTATTCCGTCTTGTCTTCATTCGGAGAGTACATGGTGTAAATATCGTTGTATTTCTGTTGGTTCTCGGGAGTTGATGAAGAACCCGAAGTCAGAAATACACTTACCAATACGAAGAAATAGAGTAAATACTTCATCATTGCGGTTGCAAATATAGAAAGTTTTCCAAATATAAAGAGGTTATTGTAAATAAGTTTTGTACTTTTGCGGCACAATTCAAATCTATTCACTTTAAGATAAATATTCGGAATAATGAGTGCACAAACTCCTTTCTTGGTGTTTTCGGGAACGAACTCCCGGTATCTTGCAGAGAAAATTTGCAACAGTTTAGGTTGTCCTCTGGGACAGATGAATATCCAGCACTTTGCCGATGGTGAGTTCTCTGTTTCTTATGAAGAGTCTATCCGCGGTAGAGATGTATTCTTAGTACAATCTACATTCCCTAATTCAGACAATCTGATGGAGTTGCTTCTGATGATTGATGCGGCTAAACGTGCTTCCGCACATTCAATCATCGCTGTAGTCCCTTACTTCGGTTGGGCTCGTCAGGATAGAAAGGATAAGCCTCGTGTTTCTATTGGTGCTAAGTTGATCGCTGATATGTTGAGCACGGCAGGTATCAATCGTTTGATTACGATGGACCTTCATGCGGATCAGATCCAAGGATTTTTCAATGTTCCGGTGGATCACTTATATGCTTCTTCCGTATTCTTGGACTATATCAAGACGTCTTTACCTTTGGATAACTTGTGTATCGCGACTCCGGATGTTGGTGGTACGAAACGTGCCAGCAGCTATTCTAAGTATTTAGGCTTGCCGATGGTCATTTGCCATAAATCTCGTTTGCGTGCCAATGAGGTGGCCGAGATGCGTATTATCGGTGATGTGACGGGCTTGGATGTCCTTTTGGTTGATGACATGGTGGATACGGCCGGAACAATTACGAAAGCCGCGAACTTGATGTTGGAGAATGGTGCGAAGTCTGTTCGTGCTATCGCCAGCCACGCTGTGATGTCTGATCCGGCTTCTACTCGTGTAGATCAGTCCGCTTTAACGGAAATGATCTTTACGGATTCTATTCCTTACGCTAAGAAATGCGAGAAAGTAAAGGTGTTATCTGTCGCTGACATGTTTGCAGAGGCGATCCGTCGTGTATGTAGTGGTGAGTCTATCAGCTCTTTATATGCTATTTAATAGAATAAGATAGAAAAATAAAAACGAAGGTGTCTGAAAAGGATGCCTTCTTTTTTTGTTATGCTGCCCGTTTATTATCCATTTTTATTTTTAAAACATCTTTGTTCTTCTCAATTATCTCTCTTCGAGAAGTCATCCTACAGAAATAAGTAAAAAATAAAAGAAAGCCGGCTTTTTTAGCCAGTTTCCTTAGATTATGTGCAATAGCAACCAGGGTAAACTCCGTTTTCACCTTCTCCAACCCTCTTAATCTAAACCGATTCCACGCCGAGTTATGCTTTATCTGTGCAAAGACAGCTTCCGGTTCTATACATCGTCTGCCCCGATGATAAATACCTTCCTCACTCATGAGCTTTTCCCGTGCTTTTTGTTTGTACCTGTTAAGGTTATAGTTAACTTCTATGATCCGGTTGGTCTTTGATTTATGGCATTGAGATTTCAGCGGGCAACCCTCACAGTTCTGTGCCTGATAACGCTTTAGTACGGATACATATTCCATATCGGACTTACTTTTCCTTTGGCCTGTATATTCCATATGTTGTCCCATCGGGCATACGTAGTAATCCTGTCCCCGGTTGTAGTAAAGGTTGTGTATGGCAAAAGCATCCTTCTTCCAAGTACGTTTCTGCTCTTTGTGGAAATAATTGTACTTGACAAAGGCTTCTATACCCGCATTCTCCATAAACTCATAGTTTTGTTCGCTTCCGTAACCGGCATCGGCCACTACTATGGAGGATTGCCTATGATAAGTCTCCCGAAAATCTTTTAAAAAAGGAATTAGGGTTCCCGTGTCTCCGGCCCGCCTGTAAATCCCCAGATTGGTAATGAACTGATTCTCTGTGGCAATCTGTATGTTATATGCGGGTTTCAATTGCCCGTTTTTCATATGATCCTCTTTCATGCGCATAAAGGTCGCATCCTCATCTGTCTTACTGAAAGAATTACGATCCCCCAATTTCTCCAATTGCGATTCGTATTTGGCAAGACGGGGCAGATATTCTTCCTGTAGCTTTTTGACTTGCTTTTTCTCAGCTTTGTTCATCCCGGAGAGACGTTTGTTTAAAGCGCTCACTTTTTCACGCAAACCACAGGAATCCATATCCGGTAAAGCATCCGGTGTCCTTTCCTGTTTATCCTGCTCGATATGTTTGTCGACCTCACTAAGGATTGATTGTATTTTCGACTCCAGTTTTACCTTGTTCTTTTCCACGCTGCCACGCCAGACAAAAGTGTAGCGGTTCGATGCTGATTCCACTTTGGTACCATCGATATACTGTACATCCAAACTGACATAGCCGGATTCCTGTAACAGCAAAACAATGGCTGAAAACAACGATTTTATATCTTCTTTTAAACGTTTGCCACGGAAATCATTGATCGTGCGGAAATCGGGAGTACTGTTACCGGACAACCACATGAAGTGAATATTCTCCTGCAAGGCCTTTTCTATTTTGCGGCAGGAATAGATATTGTTCAGGTAGGCATAAAACAGGACCTTGAGCATCATACGGGGATGGTAGCTGCTGGTGCCTCCTCCTTTATATGACGAAAGCAGACTGCTAATATCCAAGGCGTCTACAACACTGTTTACTATACGAACAGGATGATTGGGAGCTATCTTTTCCGATAAGCTGACCGGAAAAAGTACATTTTGGTTGGAAGTTAACTCTTTAAATACTATCTTAGCCATTGCTATAATGTTTGTTTTTTGCAACGGTAAGATAATACTTTTTACCGAAATAAACAATAGCAAAAGGGGCTATCCGACTTTTTGGACAGCCCCGTTTTTTATTTAGAATAAATCTGAATATGTGTTACTTGGTCTCATCAATAATCATGCCGCTGCCCAGACATAAGTGATGGTCTTTGTCGTAGATTACACTGTATTGGCCAGGAGCGATACCTTGAATCTTTTCGTCGGATTCTACACGATATAGATCTCCGATACGACGGATGTAGCCATGCGTAAATTCCGGGGTATGACGGATCTTGAAAGTGATTTCTTTCTCACCCTCAAATTCTCCCCATGGATCTTCCGTGATGAAATCGAAGCCTTGCATATTGATCACCTTACCATATTGCGTTTCCGGGTCGTAGCCGTTGGAGACATAAATGATATTTCGCTTAATGTCTTTTTGGATAACGAACCAAGGGCCGCCACTTAATCCCAATCCCTTACGTTGGCCGATCGTATGGAACCAATATCCATTGTGTTTGCCCAAGACCTTACCCGTCTCTAGTTCCACGATTTTTCCCGGGCGTTTTCCTAAATAACGCTCTATAAAGTCGTTGTAGTTAATCTTGCCTAAGAAGCAAATGCCTTGGCTATCCTTACGCCTGGCGCTCGGCAATTTCTGGGCCTCGGCGATGGCACGTACCTCACTTTTCATTAAATGCCCGATCGGAAACATGAGTTTCTGTATCTGTAGGCGGGTGATTTGCCCTAAGAAATCAGTCTGATCTTTTACCGGGTCCTTGGCGGTAGAAAGCCATATCTTGCCGTCTATCTCCGTGGTCGTGGCATAATGACCGGTAGCGATCTTATCGAAATCCTTGCCCCATTTTTCCTCGAAACAACCGAACTTGATATATTTATTACACATCATATCCGGGTTAGGGGTAAGACCGCGTTTGACAGATTCGATCGTATAGCTTACCACCCGATCCCAATACTCGTCGTGTAAGGAGACGATCTCGAACCGGCATCCATACTTGCGGGCGATATATGAGGTGATCTCGATATCCTCTTCCGCCGGGCAATCGATATAGCCATCCTTGTCTTCCATACCGATACGGATATAGAAGATGGTCGGATCGTATCCTGCCTCTTTGAGTTGATGCACTACGACAGAGCTGTCTACTCCTCCTGAAACTAATGCCGCTATTTCCATTCTCTTTTTTGTCTTTGCTTTTGAACTTACAAAAGTAGAGAAAAAATCTCAAACCTTTGATATTGACTGTATATTCTCTATCTTTGCGGTTGGCCCTTATTGGAATGCGGGCCTTCAAACTATGTACTTTAGATGTAATATATTATAGGAAAAGCAAATCGTAGTAAGTATGAAAAAAATAATGTTATCGCTTATGACAGCTATGGTTATGACGGCTTGTACAGGCCAACAGTCGGATACGGCATCTCAAAATTCCGATAAGGAGTTCAATTATGTAGTGGATCAGTTCGCTGATCTGGAGATTCTTCGCTATAAAGTTCCGGGTTTCAAATCCCTGTCCTTGCGACAAAAGCAACTATTATATCATCTTTCCGAAGCGGCCTTGATGGGACGTGATATATTCTTCGATCAGAATGGACGCTATAATCTGGCGATCCGCAGGACACTGGAGGCTATTTATACGAATTATAAGGGAGATCGGGAGGACCCTCAATTCAAGGCTTTGGAAACCTATTTGAAACGGGTGTGGTTCTCCAGTGGTATCCATCATCATTATGCCTTGGACAAGTTTGCCCCGGGGTTTTCTCCTGAGTTCTTGATGGATTGTATTCACCAAATCGACGCTAAGAAGTTACCTCTTCGTGAGAATCAAAACGTGGATCAGTTCATGATCGAGATCGCTCCGGTAATCTTTGATCCGGGCGTTATGCCAAAGCGTAGCGTACAAAGCGGTGACGGTGATCTGATCAAAGCTTCTTCTAATAATTATTACGGGGGAGGCATCAGTCAAAAAGAGGTAGAGGACTTCTATGCGCAAATGAAAATGGGAAAGGATACCATTTCCCCGATTTCTTACGGGTTGAATAGCCGTTTGGTAAAAGAGAACGGTACGGTCGTTGAAAAGGTTTGGAAAGTAGGAGGGCTTTATTCCGCCGCGATAGAAAAAATCGTAGATCAATTGCGACAAGCCTTGCCTTTCGCCGAGAATGATACGCAGAAAGCGATCATCGGGAAATTGATCGAATATTATCAAACGGGCGATTTGAAGACTTTCGATGCTTATTCGATCCTTTGGGTAGAGGATACAGCTTCGGAAGTGGATTTCGTGAATGGCTTTATCGAGACTTATGGGGATCCGTTAGGAATGAAAGCAAGCTGGGAGTCTACCGTGAATTTTACGAATAAGGAGGCGACTAAGCGTACGAAAATCATCAGTGATAATGCGCAATGGTTTGAGGATCATTCTCCGGTAGATAAGCGCTTCAAGAAAGAGAAGGTGAAAGGAGTCAGCGCTAAGGTAATCACGGTATCTATGTTGGGAGGTGATTGCTATCCGGCTACCCCGATCGGTATCAATTTGCCAAATGCGGATTGGATTCGTCGAGATCATGGCTCGAAGTCTGTTACGATAGAGAATATCACGGAGGCTTATGATAAGGCATCTCAGGGAAATGGCTTTAGCGAAGAGTTTGTATGGAGTGACGTGGAGCGGAACGGTATGAGGCAGTACGGTTTCTTAACGGATAATCTACATACGGATTTACATGAGTGTCTGGGACATGGTTCCGGTAAATTGCTGGAAAATACGGACCCGGATGCGCTGAAAGCCTATAGCTCTACACTGGAGGAAACCCGTGCGGATTTGTTTGGCCTGTATTATTTGGCAGATCCGAAGCTGGTGGAACTGGGATTGCTTCCGGACGGCGAGGCTTATAAATCGGAATACTATAAATATATAATGAATGGCTTGATGACCCAGTTGGTTCGTATCGAGTTAGGCAAGAATGTAGAGGAGGCACATATGCGTAACCGTCAGTTGATCGCTAAGTGGGCTTACGAGAAAGGGAAGAAAGCGAATGTGATCGAACTGAAAAAACGGGATGGAAAGACCTATGTGGTTGTGAATGACTATCCGAGGTTACGTGAGTTGTTTGGAACATTGCTCGCTGAGATTCAACGTATCAAGAGTGAGGGTGACTATGCGGCCGGAAAGAATCTTGTTGAAGGATACGGCGTGAAAGTAGATCCGGAACTGCATGCGGAGGTCTTGGAGCGCTATGCTAAGTTAAACTTGGCTCCCTATAAAGGTTTTGTCAACCCTGTGATGAAAGAGGTAAAGAACTCTAACGGTGAGGTTACTGATATTGTCTTGGACTATACGGAAGGTTATACAGATCAGATGCTTCGTTATGGCCGTGATTATTCTTTCTTGCCGACTTATAATAATTAATAGATGGAAAGTTTACAAGACGAGATAAGGGAGATCCGCAAGCAACTTCGTTTGGCGATGAACGGGGTGATTTCTACGAGTATGCGTGAGAAAGGTATCGTATATAAGTTAAATTTCGGGGTTCCGTACCCCGAAATAAAAGAAATCGCCCGCAAGCATAAACCGAATGGAGAACTGGCGGCGGCTCTATGGAAAGAAGATATTCGTGAGTTTAAGATATTGGCGACCTTTCTCCAACCCGCCGAGAAGTTGCCTTTGGAGGAAGCGAAACGTTGGGTCAAGGAGATTCCTTATTTGGAGATCGCGGAGCATTGTTGCCGGAACTTGTTCGTTCATCTGCCTTATATGGAGGACTTCACGTTTGATCTGGTTGCTGATAAGAAAAATGAGTTCGCTCGCACGGTCGCCTTTCTTACTTGGACCGAGAATTTCAAGCGAGGTGGTAGCTTGTCTTCTGTGGTTTTAGGATCTTTTTTGGTAGAAACCTTAAGCAGCTTAGCGGAGACTAAGGATTTTAAGTCTACGCTGAAAGAGAAACAAGCGTCTATTCAAGCCATGAAGTTTTATGGGCGTCAATCCGAGGGGAATGCGGAAAGGATCCTAGACGGTTTCAAGGAATTTCAGGAGGCTGTGGGAAACACGCCGGAATTACAAGAAATCTATAATGAATTAAAATTCGAGTTTGAATATTATCGGTAAGGCTTTGCGTTTAAAATAAATGCGCTAACTTTGTCGTTTGTGCGGTCTTTAGGAGATGGAAGCGAAAGTTTATACGGAAATACGTGCGTTGTTTACCGAATATCTAACGGAGAAGAAACTGCGGAAAACCGAGGAGAGATATACTATATTCAAGGAAATATGTGCTTTTCCCGGTCATTTTGATGTGTGTATGCTTTCGGATCGGTTGGAGCAAGACAACTTCCATGTCAGTAAGGCAACACTCTATAATACGTTGGATGTACTGGTTGATGCCGGTTTGGTGGTGCGTCATCAAATAACCGTCCAGTCGGTGCAATATGAGTTGAGGATTTATGCCGATACGCATTTGCATTTGGTTTGTACGAGATGCGGGGCCATCCGGGAGCTGCGAAACAGTACGTTGAAAGCGGATATGAGAAACTTGAAAGTCTCTCGTTTTACGCCGGAGTATTATTGTTTGTACATTTATGGCCTGTGCAGTAAATGCAAGTTTAAGCAGCAAAGGTCAGTTAAATAAGAATATTAATAGCCTATAATAAATATAGAAAAGATGAAAGTAGACGTTTTGTTAGGATTGCAATGGGGCGACGAGGGCAAAGGCAAGGTTGTCGATGTGCTGACTCCGAATTACGATGTGGTAACTCGTTTTCAAGGAGGCCCTAATGCCGGACATACATTGGAGTTTAACGGGGAAAAGTATGTGTTACGTTCGATTCCTTCCGGTATTTTCCAAGGTGGAAAGATAAACGTAATCGGTAACGGTGTCGTTCTGGACCCGTTATTGTTCAAGCAGGAAGCGGAATCATTGGCAGCGAGTGGTCACGATATCACCAAGCAGCTTTATATCTCTAAGAAAGCTCACCTAATTTTACCTACTCACCGGATCTTGGATGCCGCTTACGAGGCCGCTAAAGGTTCCGGAAAGATCGGTACGACAGGAAAGGGTATCGGCCCGACTTATACGGATAAGATTAGCCGTAACGGTGTTCGTGTGGGCGATTTGTTGCATAACTTCGAAGAGAAATATGCGGCCGCTAAAGCAAAACATGAAGCGATCTTGCGTTCATTGAACTATGAATATGATATAACCGAGATGGAGGCTCAATGGCTGGAGGCCTTGAACTACCTCAAACAATTCAAATTGATTGATAGCGAGCATGTCATCAATAACTATTTGAAGGAAGGCAAGTCGGTCTTGGCGGAAGGCGCTCAAGGTACGATGCTGGATATAGACTTCGGTTCTTATCCATTCGTGACTTCCTCTAACACGATCTGTGCCGGATGTTGTACGGGACTGGGTGTTTCTCCCCGGAATATCGGTGAGGTATATGGAATCTTCAAGGCTTATTGTACACGTGTAGGTAGCGGTCCGTTCCCGACCGAGTTGTTTGATGAGGTGGGAGATAAGATCGGTCAATTAGGCCATGAGTTCGGTGCGGTTACGGGACGTAAACGTCGTTGTGGCTGGATTGATTTGGTAGCCTTGAAATATGCCGTGATGATCAACGGTGTAAGCCAATTGATCATGATGAAGAGTGATGTGTTGGATACCTTCGATACGATCAAGGCTTGCGTGGCTTATAAGATGAATGGTGTCGAGACTAATGAGTTCCCGTATGAGATCGATGATACGATCGAACCTGTATACGTGGAATTACCGGGTTGGAAGACGGACATGACGAAGATGCAGAGCGAGGACGAGTTCCCGGAGGAGTTCAATGCTTACCTTTCTTTCTTGGAGGAAGAACTGGGTGTGCCTGTGAAGATCGTTTCCGTAGGGCCGGATCGTGAACAGACGATTGTCAGATATACAGAAGAATAAACTCGTTATAAATCGTACAAAATGGCAGAAGACCACGTTCCTCAAGGGGTGTCTCCTGCCATTTTTGTCTTTGGCAAACTTTTTGTCGTTGTTTTATAAAACTAATAAGATAGAAATTTATGAGCATGTATTGGATTATATTTATTGGATTTGCGCTATTGAGTTGGCTGGTGTCATCCCGTCTTCAGGGCAAGTTTGAGAAGTATTCGAAAATCCCTATGCCGAATGGCATGACAGGAAAAGATGTCGCAGAGAAGATGTTGCATGACAATGGTATCTATGATGTAAAGGTGATTTCTACACCCGGACATCTGACGGACCATTACAATCCCGCTAACCAGACGGTGAACTTGAGTGAGTCGGTTTATTATAGCAATAGTATCGCCGCCGCCGCGGTTGCCGCCCATGAGTGCGGTCACGCTGTGCAGCATGCTACCGCTTACGCTCCGTTGCGGATGCGTTCGGCCTTGGTTCCGGTTGTTAGTTTCGCCTCTAATATCATGACATGGGTGTTGCTGGGTGGTATGTTATTATTGCATACGTTTCCTCAGCTATTGTTATTCGGTATAATCTTGTTCGCTACGACTACGCTATTTAGCTTTATCACGCTTCCGGTCGAGATCAATGCCAGCCAACGTGCTTTAGCGTGGTTGAGCAATGCCGGTATAACAAATGCTTATACGCATGATAAGGCAGAGGACGCTTTACGTTCCGCCGCTTATACGTACGTGGTCGCAGCGTTAGGTTCGCTTGCTACATTATTATATTATATAATGATATTCTTGGGGGGAAGAAGCAGGGATTGATAAGTCTCGGAGGAGGCTTTCCTCGAATGCCCATTATAAAGATGTTAGAATGCCCATTGTAAGATGCTTATAACTGCGATTGTAAGCTCCTTACAGTGGGCATTGTTATTTTCTTATTTATTTCGAGCAAAAACATTACCTTTGCGGACAGAATAATCATTTAAAACATAAGATCATGCAAAAACCTTCCATACCCAAAGGTACCCGGGATTTTTCGCCAGAGGAAATGGCGAAACGTAATTATATATTCAACACGATCCGTGAAGTATTTCACTTGTATGGCTTCCAGCAAATAGAGACTCCTGCCATGGAAAACCTTTCTACATTGATGGGGAAATATGGTGAGGAAGGGGATAAGCTCCTTTTCAAGATATTGAATTCCGGAGATTGTTTCGCGGGCATCTCAGATGAGGAGTTAATGGAAAAGAACCCGTTGAGATTTGCTGCTAAGGCTTGTGAGAAAGGCTTGCGTTATGATTTGACCGTTCCGTTCGCTCGTTACGTGGTACAACATCGTAATGAGATCAGTTTTCCGTTCAAACGTTACCAGATCCAACCGGTTTGGCGTGCCGATCGTCCGCAAAAGGGACGTTACCGGGAGTTCTACCAATGTGATGGCGACGTTGTGGGTTCTGATTCCTTGATCAATGAGGTGGAACTGATCCAGATTATGGACGAGGTGTTCCATCGCTTTGGCATTCGTGTGTGTATCAAGATGAACAATCGTAAGATCCTTTCCGGTATTGCCGAAATCATAGGTGAGGCGGATAAGATCGTAGACATTACGGTAGCTATCGACAAGCTGGATAAGATTGGCTTGGACAACGTGAATGAAGAGCTTCGTTCCAAGGGTTTACCCGAGGAGGCGATCGAGCGTTTGCAGCCAATCATTATGTTGCAGGGTTCAAATCAAGAAAAGATCGCTACCTTGAAAGAGGTATTATCTGCGTCTGAGACGGGTTTGAAAGGTGTTGCCGAATTGGATTTTATCTTGGAGCGCATCTCTCATACGCCAATTCGTGCGGAATTAGAGCTTGATCTGACATTGGCTCGCGGCTTAAACTATTATACAGGTGCGATTTTCGAGGTGAAAGCCTTGGACGTACAGATCGGTAGTATCACGGGTGGTGGTCGTTATGACAACCTGACAGGGGTATTTGGCATGGAAGGCGTATCTGGTGTCGGTTTCTCTTTCGGCGCTGATCGTATCTTTGATGTATTGAACCAATTGGATTTATATCCGGAAGGGTCTTTGAAGACTACACAGCTTCTATTCGTGAACTTCGGACAGAAAGAGGAGATTCATTTATTGCCGTTGATCGCTAAGGTTCGCAAGGCGGGGATTCGTACGGAGCTATATCCTGAGTCTACTAAAATGAAAAAGCAAATGGGATATGCGGACGCTAAGAAAATCCCGTTTGTCGCGATAGTCGGAGAGAATGAGATGGCCGAGAATAAAATCAACTTAAAGAATATGCTCACGGGTGAGCAAACCCTTGTGACTATCGAGGAGTTGATAGAACGCTTTTAGAGAATAGTGGATTATGGAACACGGACTACACGGATGACACGGAACACACGGATAAATACTAATACCGTGTGTTCCGTGTCATCCGTGTAGTCCGTGTTTAAATGGTTCTAAACTTATAAATTAATGAAACGACCATGAAAATACCTGTTTTTATACTCTCAATATCTTTATACTTTTCTTCCTGCTCTTTCACCCCCCGTGCCGAGTGGGTAACGACAACCGAGAATACCCCTTGGGCTGAGCAACCCGATCTGATCTCCGCCCTTGCGGATACGATACCTAATATTGATATAACAATTCTAACAGAAAAGCATCAACAACAAATTGATGGTTTCGGAGCCTGTTTTAATGAATTAGGTTGGCTTTCCTTGAGTAAGCTGGAGCCAAGTGTACGTGAGGAAATCATGGAAGAGCTTTTCTTCCCCGGAGTCGGAGCCAACTTCACGATTTGCCGGATGCCTGTAGGAGCAAATGATTTCTCCCGTGATTGGTATTCGTATGACGAGGTAGATGGTGATTTCACGATGGAACATTTTACCATCGCCAATGACCAACAAACCTTGATCCCTTTTATCAAGAACGCCCAAAAGTATCAACCAGATTTACGCTTGTGGGCTTCCCCGTGGTGCCCTCCCACTTGGATGAAATATAACAAACACTATGCCTCTGCCTATACGGGTGAGAATTATGACGAGAAGTATCGAAATGGTTTGCCGGCCGATAAGGTCGGCCATGAAGGTACGGATATGTTTATCCAAGACCCTCTTTACCTGAAAGCCTATGCCCTCTATTTCTCTAAATTTATCGAGGCCTATAAGAAACAAGGAATTCCAATCTTTGCCGTAATGCCCCAAAACGAGTTCAACTCTGCGCAAATATTCCCGAGTTGTTGTTGGACATCGGCTTCTTTGGCTAATTTTATCGGTAATTATCTCGGGCCGGCCATGCAGGTTCAAGGAGTGGAAATTATGTTCGGCACGATGGAACGTGCGAATGAGTCGCTTGTTGATACGGTATTGACAGATCCTGTTAGTGGTAAATATGTAAAAGGTGTCGGTTTCCAATGGGCGGGGAAGGGAGCTATCACCGGAATCCACAAACGTTATCCCGGGTTGAAGCTTTACCAAACCGAGCAAGAATGTGGAGATGGCAAGAACGATTGGAAGGGTGCCATGTATTCTTGGGGGTTGATGCGACATTTTCTGGATAATGGCGTTTCTGCCTATATGTATTGGAATATATCTTTGGAAAATGGAGGGATCAGTCGTTGGGGATGGGCGCAAAACTCATTGGTTGTCGTAGATCCGCAAACCAAGAGCTATCGATATACTCCGGAATACTACGTGATGAAACATGTCAGCCATTATGTCCAGCCCGGTGCATATAAATTAGAAACGGAAGGAGCCTATACGAATCTGCTGGCATTCCGTAACTCGGATAACAGTATCGCCTTGATTATCGCCAATGAGACCAGTGATGATCGTTCCCTTTCCATTCGCATCGGCGATCGAGTCTATACTCCGATCGTAAAAGCATATTCCATGAATACGCTGCTGGTCGACTGATTCTCCTTTTGAGAGATGCAAAAAGACAAGTTGTCAGTTATCTCTTCGGATATTTGTCCATTTCGTCCGAAATATTGTCAGTCGAACCCGGGTGAATTCGTTTGGCACACTATTCGCATAGGCTTAGGCGTGAACATAAAGTTCATAACTAAAAAAGTAATATTATTAACATTTAAAATACCAAGAAAATGAACATTAGACCATTAGCAGACCGCGTGCTGATTAAGCCGGCCGCTGCGGAAGAGAAAACATTAGGTGGAATTATTATTCCTGACTCAGCAAAGGAAAAACCTTTAAAGGGTGAGATTGTAGCCGTAGGTAACGGAACGAAAGACGAGGAGATGGTTGTAAAGGTTGGTGATAACGTATTGTATGGTAAGTATGCGGGTACGGAAATCGAACTAGACGGTGAGAAATACTTGATCATGCGCCAAGCAGACGTTTTAGCTATTATCTAATTCATTTTTATAAACAACAATATTAAAAAAGAAATACAATCATGGCAAAAGAGATTAAATACGATATGGATGCCCGCGACCTTTTGAAGAAAGGTGTGGATGAGTTGGCTAATGCCGTTAAGGTAACATTAGGCCCGAAAGGTCGTAACGTAATTATCGAGAAGAAATTCGGAGCTCCTCACATCACGAAAGATGGTGTAACGGTTGCTAAAGAAGTGGAATTGACTTGCCCGTTCGAGAACATGGGTGCTCAATTGGTTAAGGAAGTGGCTTCCAAGACAAACGATAACGCCGGTGACGGTACGACTACAGCTACGGTTTTGGCTCAGTCTATCATTGGTGTCGGTTTAAAGAACGTTACTGCCGGAGCGAACCCGATGGATTTGAAACGTGGTATCGACAAGGCTGTCGCTAAGGTTGTAGAGAGCATCGCTAACCAAGCTGAGGCTGTAGGTGATAAGTTCGAGAAGATCGAGCATGTAGCGAAGATCTCCGCAAATGGTGACGAGGCTATCGGTAAGTTGATCGCGGAGGCTATGCAACGTGTGAAGACTGAAGGTGTTATCACGGTTGAGGAAGCTAAAGGTACTGAAACTACAGTTGACGTAGTTGAGGGTATGCAGTTCGACCGCGGTTATATCTCTCCGTACTTCGTAACGGATACAGAGAAGATGGAGTGCCAGATGGAGAATCCGTATATCTTGATCTATGACAAGAAGATCTCTGTATTGAAAGACCTTCTTCCTATCCTTGAGCCGACCGTACAGAGCGGACGTCCTCTTTTGATCATCGCTGAGGATATCGACAGCGAGGCTTTGGCTACATTGGTAGTGAACCGTCTGCGTGGTTCCTTGAAGATCTGCGCTGTTAAGGCTCCGGGCTTCGGCGACCGTCGTAAGGCTATGTTGGAAGATATCGCTGTATTGACAGGCGGTACGGTTATCTCTGAGGAGAAAGGTTTGAAATTGGAAGGTGCTACAATGGATATGCTAGGTACCGCTGAGAAGATCACGGTAGACAAAGATACCACTACCATTGTAAATGGTGCTGGTGACAAGGAGGCTATCCAAGCTCGTATCGGCCAGATCAAGATCCAGATGGAGAACACGACATCTGATTACGATAAAGAGAAATTGCAAGAGCGTTTGGCTAAGATGGCCGGCGGTGTAGCTGTTCTTTACGTAGGTGCTCCTTCTGAGGTTGAGATGAAAGAGAAGAAAGACCGTGTGGATGACGCATTGCACGCAACTCGTGCCGCTATCGAAGAAGGTACGGTGCCCGGTGGTGGTGTAGCCTATATCCGTGCTATCGATGCATTGGAAGGCATGAAGGGCGACAACGAGGACGAGACTACAGGTATCGAGATCGTTAAGCGCGCTATCGAGGAGCCGCTTCGCCAGATCGTAGCTAACGCTGGTAAGGAAGGTGCCGTTATCGTTCAGAAAGTGAAGGAAGGCAAGGGCGACTTCGGTTACAACGCTCGTAAGGACTGTTTCGAGAATTTGTGCGAGGCTGGTGTAATCGACCCGGCTAAGGTAACTCGCGTAGCATTGGAGAACGCTGCTTCTATCGCTGGTATGTTCTTGACTACAGAGTGTGTGATCGCAGAGAAGAAAGAAGAGACTCCGGCTATGCCTCCGATGAACCCGGGTATGGGTGGCGGAATGGGCGGTATGATGTAATCGACTCCCGTGATTAATGATATGGGCGGCCGTTCCGGAAGGGACGGTCGCTTTTTTTATTTTCATTTGCTTGCTAATTGGAAAAAACGATTACCTTTGTATGCGCAATACCGATAGGTTGCGCTTCAGAATGATTAAAAAAAGCCCAGGTGGCGGAATTGGTAGACGCGCTCGTTTCAGGTGCGAGTGGTTTTGCGATCGTGCAGGTTCGAGTCCTGTTCTGGGCACTTCCCAAAATAGAAAAAATGCAATCCTATACAGAAGACGAAATTGTAGTACAGCTTCGGGACCCGGCCCGACAACGTGAGGCCTTCGCCAAGGTCGTAAGCTTGTATGGCGAGAAGTTGTATTGGCATATACGAAAGATGGTACTGGATCATGAGGATGCGAACGACTTACTCCAAAATACATTTTTGAAAGCTTGGACGAACATCGAGCTTTTTCGTGGTGAGGCCAAATTATCTACATGGCTTTATAAGATCGCGATCAACGAGTGCATTACTTTCCTGAATAAACAGCGAAATATGAATAACGTATCTATCGACGATGCGGATACCTTTTTGCTGGAACGTTTGAAAGGGGATGAATACTTCGATGGTGACGAGATACAGGTAAGATTGCAAAACGCTATTCTTACCTTGCCGGAGAAACAACGCTTGGTTTTCAATATGAAGTATAACGAGGAGATGAAGTACGAGGAGATGTCCGAGATACTAGGTACCTCTGTCGGGGCTTTGAAGGCCTCGTATCATCATGCGGTGAAAAAAATCGAGGAGTTTTTAACAAAAGAGGTTTAAACCTTTTGCCCGAATCGCTGTCAAAGCAATATAAAAAGAGAAAAAGTATGAAAAAAGAAGAAAACAACCTAGATCGCTTGAAAGGAACTAATCCTTTCACTGTACCGGAAGGGTATATGGAAGGGCTTACGGAGCGGATCATGAGTCAGCTCCCCGAGAAGCCGGAGGAGAGGGCGAAACGGATTTCCTTGATGGATCGTGTTCGTCCGTGGTTGTACATGGCTGCGGTATTCGCTGGTCTTGGTTTGTTTTTCAAGGCTATCGTGGGAATAAACGGTTCCGATGGTAGTACTGCGTCTGATTCTTTACTAGTCCGGACGGAAGTCCCGACAACGGCTTTAGACGCTATTGAAGCGGAAGAAGATGAGGAGTATTTGGAGTATTTGGAAGTTCAGTACGCCAATTATCTCTTAGATGAGGAACTTTCCTATTCTGAATAAAGTTTAAAATAGTAATTTTATCGAAGATTTTTGTAATAATACTTGTATGAATAAAATATTTTTCATTACATTTGTAGCGATTTCGGTTCTACTCTCTTTCAATGCTACGGCACAAGAGAAGAAAGAGCAAAGACATTTTGATAGAGAAGCATTCGAAGCAAGGCGGAATGCTTTTATTACGGCTGAAGTTGGCCTTACACCTGAGGAAGCTGCACAATTTATTCCTTTATGCAATGAGTTGCGACAGAAAAAATTTGAGGTAGGTCGTGAATGTCGTAAGTTATCAAAAGAAATTCGACATAAGGAGAGTCCGACAGATGCTGATTATAACAAAGTGATAGACGAATGTCTGGATGTTGAGATAAAAGAGGCACAGTTGGAAAAAGAGTATTTTGAGAGATTCAAGAAGATACTTTCTCCCGAAAAGGTCTATAAGTACCGAAATGCGGAATATAAGTTTGTCCGGAATTTTATGAAGAGTGGTCGGGACAACAAGAAGGAAGAAAAACAGAAAAAGTAAAATATTATCATTATTTGTGTTTTTTGTTTAGATTTAGTTTTGGCGTTTAAGTTAAGGGAGGGGTGGCGACGTGATGTCGGTTCCCCTTTTGTTTTGCCCTTATCCTAGCTTTATAAGCCTTTGGCCTTGGCCTCATTCCATAGTTGGTCCATTTCCTCCAATGTCATATCTTTCAAGGAACGACCTTCTTGGATCGTATGTTCCTCCAGATAATTAAAACGGCGGATAAACTTCTGGTTCGTGCGTTCCAATGCGTTGTCCGGATTTATTTTGTATAGGCGGGCAGCGTTGATCAAGCTAAAGAAGAGATCTCCGAACTCAGCTTCCATCTTATCTGCGTCCATCCTGTCTATCTCGGTTTTCAACTCATTAAATTCCTCCTGTACCTTATCCCATACTTGATCCCGTTGTTCCCAGTCGAAACCTACGTTACGGGCCTTATCTTGGATACGATGCGCTTTTACTACGGATGGGAGGGAAGCGGGAACACCTTCCAGCACGGTTTTGTTACCCCCCTTTTCTTTCAATTTAAGCTGCTCCCAGCTTTGCTCTACCTTTTGGGCGGTATCGGCGGAGGTATCTCCGAATACGTGTGGATGGCGGTAAATCAGTTTCTGGCAAAGGCTGTCGCAGACATCCTTGATATCGAAAGCTTCTTTTTCCTCGCCGATCTTGGAGTAAAAGACGATGTGCAATAACAGGTCTCCTAATTCCTTTTTTATGTTTGTGTTATCCTCACGCATCAGGGCCTCGCATAATTCATAGGTTTCCTCGATCGTATTCGTGCGGAGGCTCTCGTTTGTCTGTTTACGATCCCATGGGCATTTTACTCGTAATTCATCCAGAATGTCGAGTAATTGCCCGAAGGCTTCCATCTTCTCTTCTCTAGTTGCCATATTATTTACTTATTCGATAATGATTGTAAAAGAAAGAGGGCCGGGTTCTACCCTGCCCTCTGTATGTGTTTTATTGTTGTTCTTTCTTGAATTCTTTCAATCCGTTTTGAAGGAACTGGATGTATTTGGAAACATCCTCATTGAATGCGTATGAAGGTCCGAGCGGCTGTCCCTCGTCATTCAATAAGATGTAGAATGGCTGGGCGTTAGAACCGAACTTGCTTCGTTGCAAATAACTCCATTTATCACCGATCGTCTTCAGCTTACGAGTCTTTCCGTTCTCTTGGATCTCGATGGGTTGCGGGAGTTTCGTCTTATCGTCTACCATGAGAGTGATTAGCACGTAATCATTTTCTAGCATTTGCTTCACCTTAGGATCCGTCCAAACGGAAGCCTCCATCTTACGGCAGTTTACGCAACCGAAACCGGAGAAGTCGATCATGACGGGTTTATTTACCTTCTTGGCATAAGCCATACCGGATTCATAATCGTCGAATGCGGCGTGTACCTCGTTTTTGTATAGATTGAAATCTTGTGTATACAACGGAGGAGCGAATGCGCTGATCGCCTTTAACGGAGCGCCCCAAAGTCCCGGAACCATGTAAATGGCGAAAGCGAAAGAGATAATCGCCATAAACAGACGAGGAACAGATACATATTTTACTTCGCTATCATGGCTAAACTTGATCTTTCCTAATAAATAAACACCCAATAAGCTGAAGATCACGATCCAAAGCACGATAAAAGCCTCACGGTCTAGTAAACGCCAGCCATACGCTAAATCCGCTACGGAAAGGAACTTCAAAGCCAATGCCAACTCCAAGAAGCCCAATACGACCTTCACGGAATTCAACCATCCGCCGGATTTCGGCATACTTTGCAGCATATTCGGGAAGATGGCGAAGACACTGAACGGGATGGATAACGCCAAGGCGAAACCGAACATACCGATAGCCGGTCCTACCGCCGTACCCATAGAAGCTGCCTGTACCAACAAGGTTCCGATAATCGGACCCGTACAAGAGAAAGATACCAATACCAACGTAAACGACATAAAGAAAATACTCAATATACCGGTCGTTGAATCGGCCTTGCTATCCAATTTGCTAGTCCATGACGCAGGTAATACCAGCTCGAAGGCTCCGAAGAAGGAGACTGCGAATACTACCAGCAACAAGAAGAACAGGATATTAAAGATCGCGTTCGTTGATAAATCATTCAATGCGCTCGCTCCGAAGATGCCGGTAATCAACAAGCCCATAACCAAATAGATTACGATAATAGATAATCCATAGGTGATAGCGTCGCGAATCGCTTTCTTACGATCTTTCGTACGTTTCAGGAAGAAGCTAACCGTCATAGGGATCATCGGCCAAACGCAAGGAGTCAATAAGGCGATCAAACCACCTAAGAAACCCGCGAAGAAGATGAATAACCAAGAGGTATCTGCCGCCGATACCGTAGAATCACCGAACGCTTTCAATTGGTCGATCACCGGAGACCAAAGATTCGGGCTATCGGTTAAGCTGTCGGACGCTTTGGGAGATGTCATAGCCGGTGTCTCTTTAGCGGCAGGGTCCGGAGTGTTCAACTCGCTAGCATCTTCCGCTACGACCTGCGTATCCGGCTGTACGGTCGTGGCGTCATCTTTATCCACCTCTGTAGTCGAGCTATTAGCTGCCAGAGCTGGATCTAGATGGATACTTTTCTTATCGAAAGAGAAAGGTATTTGATCTGGGGGAAGGCAAGTCTCGTCATTACAAGCCATAAATTCCACCTCGCCCTCTACCTTGAATTTAGCGGGATCGGTAACTTTTAGTTTTTGAATGAACGATACCGTACCCGGATACCAACGAAGGTTCATGGCGAATTGCTCGTCGTAAACCGTGGTCGGCTTTACAGAAGGAACCGGTTGACCAATCAGTTCAGCTCCATTCAATGTCTCGAATGTGAAAGATGTAGATACAGGACCTCCTTCCGGCAGGTTCATGTCATACAGGTGCCAACCTTTGTCCGCCGTGGCGGTAAAGACGATCTCTTTCTCGGGTGCGCCACCCTTGTCGTCTAGTTTAATTTTCCATTTGACAGGCGTAAGTATTTGTGCCTGCGCTACCAGCGCTAATAGCGCCAGCATGATCGAACTGATGAGTTTCTTCATTTTTATTATTTATTGCTAAAGTTACTTTGCTGTTGATGAAAAGATCTCCGGAATCCGGGTCTCAAAACGCATTTCCTCTCCCGTTACCGGGTGGATAAAACAGAGTTTACGGGCATGAAGCATCAAACGTCCCGCAGGATTCGTCTCCGCTCCATATTTGGTGTCGCCGGCTACCGGGTGACCGATAGATTGCATCTGGGCGCGGATTTGGTTCTTACGTCCCGTTTCCAGATCGAGTTCCACGAGCGAATAGTGATTGTTCGTTTGTAACAGTCGGTAGCGTGTGATCGCTTCTTTCCCGTCACCATCTTGTGTCACGTACACTTGCATATGCTTGTTCTCCACGAGGTTGGATACGATCAAATCCGTGTCTTTCTCCGGTCGTCCCTCTATCACGGCCACGTAGGTCCGTTGCGTGATAGCCTCGCTCCAGTTGGACTGTAGTTGCTCTTTTACCTTCTGGTTCTTGGCGAACATCATGATACCCGATGTGTCTCGGTCCAGACGGTGCAAGACGAATATCTTGTTGCGAGGGTCGCATTCTTTCAAGTAATCGCTCAGTATACGGTAGGCCGTACGCTCCTTGATACGATCGGTAGATACGGATAGCAAACCTTCCCGCTTGTTGATCACGATGAGGTCATCATCTTCCCAAACAATTCTAAGTAACGGATTGTTGAATTCCACCTTCCCTCTTCCATAGTTGATCCCGACCGTATCGTTAGGGTTCAGCGGGGCATCGAACTGCCGGGTGACTTTCCCGTTTACCGAGATCTGTCCCCTGCTCAATAATCCTTTCACGGATGAACGGCTTTGTTCTTTTAATAACTCGAACAGGAAAGGTAGCAAAGTGTTACTTTCACCCACCGTTACCTGTCGTTCTTTAGAGGGTTTACGTCGATTATCCTCTCCTTTATACTCAGATCGCTTTCTCATATCTATTTTTTATAGTACGCGAAGATACAGGCATTTACGCGAAACTGCAATAGCGCGGAATAGAAAAACCGTTATAAATAGTTTGCTTGTTATAGGAATAAACCTTCAAATCCCCGGATGTAAAAGTAATTGCCATTCACTCTATTTTCAAAATAGCGGCGTGGTCCTTATAAATCACGTCGTGATCTGTATAATCTACGACTTGGTCTTTACAAACCATGCCGTGGTTTATAGAATAGTGGTTTGTCCGAGAGAGAATGCCTATTGTCTCGGCCGACTATATTTCCCGATGCTCAGCGTTTTTTGTCTATATTTTTTGTACTTTCGCGGATCGAGAAATGTGTAAAGACTAATTAGTTATAAAAATATGGAAATCGCTAGTAAGTACAATCCCGCTGAAGTAGAGGGGAAGTGGTATCAGTATTGGTTGGATAACGGCTTCTTTAAGTCAAAGCCAGACGGCCGTGAGCCGTACACGATCGTAATCCCGCCCCCTAACGTCACCGGCGTATTGCACATGGGACATATGCTTAACAATACGATCCAAGATATCTTGGTTCGCCGTGCCCGTATGATGGGTAAGAACGCTTGTTGGGTACCGGGTACGGACCATGCCTCGATCGCTACGGAGGCGAAGGTAGTGAATCGTTTGGCCGGGCAAGGAATCAAGAAAACCGATCTGACGCGCGACGAGTTCTTGCGGCACGCTTGGGAATGGAAAGAGGAGCATGGCGGTATCATCTTGAAGCAGCTTCGTAAATTGGGGGCTTCCTGCGATTGGGATCGTACGGCGTTCACGATGGACGAGAAACGTTCGGAAAGCGTCATCAAGGTTTTTGTCGATCTATATAAGAAAGGTTTGATCTACCGGGGTGTCCGTATGGTGAATTGGGACCCGAAGGCGTTGACGGCCCTGTCCGATGAGGAGGTTATCTATAAGGAAGAGCATAGTAAGTTGTACTATCTTCGCTATAAGATCGTAGGCGAGGAGGGATACGCCATTGTCGCCACTACCCGTCCGGAGACGATTATGGGAGATACGGCGATGTGTATCAACCCGAACGACCCGAAGAACCAACATCTGAGAGGAAAGAAAGTGATCGTTCCGCTGGTAGGCCGTGAGATTCCGGTGATCGAGGATGATTACGTAGATATAGAGTTCGGTACGGGCTGTTTGAAAGTGACCCCCGCGCACGATGTAAACGACTATATGTTGGGCGAGAAATATAATTTGCCTTCTATCGATATATTCAACGATAACGGTACGCTGAGCGAGGCCGCCGGCCTGTATGTGGGCATGGATCGTTTCGATGTCCGCAAGCAAATCGAGGAAGACTTGCGTAACGCCGGTCTTTTGGAAAAGGTAGAGGCTTACGAGAACAAGGTGGGTTTCTCGGAGCGTACGAACGTGCCTATCGAACCGAAATTGTCTATGCAATGGTTCTTGAAGATGGAACATCTAGCCCAGATCGCCTTGGAGCCGGTCATGAAGGACGATATCAAGTTCTATCCGCCGAAGTTCAAGAACACCTACCGCCATTGGATGGAGAATATCAAGGACTGGTGTATCAGCCGTCAGCTTTGGTGGGGACACCGTATCCCGGCTTACTTCTTGCCGGAAGGTGGTTACGTGGTAGCCGAGACGGAAGAGAAAGCTTTGGAACTGGCGAAAGAGAAATGTGGTAACCCGAATCTGACCATGTCTGATTTGCGTCAGGACGAGGACGTATTGGATACTTGGTTCTCCTCTTGGTTGTGGCCGATCTCCCTGTTCGACGGTATCAATAACCCGGATAACGAGGAAATCAATTATTACTATCCGACCAGTGATTTGGTAACCGGACCGGATATCATCTTCTTCTGGGTAGCCCGTATGATTATGGCCGGCTATGAGTACAGAGGGAAAATGCCGTTCAAGAGCGTCTACTTTACGGGTATCGTTCGCGATAAGCTGGGACGTAAGATGTCCAAATCTTTAGGAAACTCTCCCGATCCGTTGCAATTGATCGAGCAATACGGTGCGGACGGCGTGCGTATGGGCTTGATGCTCGCGGCTCCTGCCGGAAATGATATTCCTTTCGATGATGCTTTGTGTGAGCAAGGACGTAACTTCAATAATAAGATATGGAATGCTTTCCGCTTGGTGAAGGGCTGGACGGTAGACGATACGATCGCTCAGCCGGAGGCTTCCGCTATCGCCGTGAAATGGTTCAAGATGCAGCTGGATAAGACGATTGCCGAGGTAGACGACTCTTTCAGTAAATATCGTCTGAGCGAAGCGATGATGGCTGTCTATAAATTGTTCTGGGATGAGTTCTCCTCATGGTATCTGGAGATGGTAAAACCGGGGTATCAGCAGCCGATCGACAAGGCTACTTATGAGGCTACGTTAGGTTTCTTCGATGCCTTGCTTCGTTTGCTTCATCCTTTCATGCCGTTTATTACCGAGGAATTATGGCAAGCCCTTGAGCCTCGCAAGGAAGGTGAGAGCTTGATGGTTGCCCAAATGCCGGAAATAGCGGTTATAGATAGCGCTTATTTGGATGCTTTCGAGATCGTGAAAGAGATCGTTGGCGGTGTCCGTACCATTCGTTTGCAAAAGAATATACCGAATAAGGACGCGTTGGAATTACAGATCGTGGGTGAGCACAATGAGGCGTTCAACGCCGTAATCGCTAAGATGTGCAATCTCTCTTCCATCTCCAAGGTAGAGGAGAAAGCGGCCGGTGCTGTATCGTTCTTGGTCCGTACGACTGAATATGCCGTACCTTTAGGCAATCTGATCAATGTGGAGGAAGAGTTGGCTAAGCTTCAAGAAGAATTGAAATACCAAAAAGGTTTCTTGGCTTCTGTCATGAAGAAATTAGGCAATGAGAACTTCGTGAGCAAAGCCCCGGCGAAAGTAATCGAGATGGAGAAGAAAAAGCAAGCCGATGCCGAATCGAAGATTAAGTCTATCGAGGAAAGTATCGCTGCCTTGACAAAATAAATAGAACGGCCGTTTCTTTGAAATAAGAGCCTATATCAATCTTTTTTTGGTTGATATAGGCTTTTTGTTGTATAAGTTGAAAATGTGATATTAAACTTGTTTATGTTGATGTCTTGGCATTTAAATTTTTATTAACTTGCCGGGCATTGAATAATGGATAGTCGTGCTAACTTTTCAAGGTATATATGAAGAGATTGTTTTTTATTGGTTGTTGGACGTTGATTCTAACTTTGCTTATTCCGGATAGGGCGAAAGGTGACACGTTTGTCGATAGCTTACGAAGAGAAATCAAGGTTTTGCCGGATAGTAGTAAACTAATACGCTTGAACGAATTACTTTATGCCAATACGCATAACAAAGTATATAAAGTATATGCGGATTTGCTATTAGAAGAGGCACAGAGGCAACGTAACGATTATTACAAAGGAAATGCCTTACTATTCTTGATGCGTTATTACTATATGCAAGATCCGGATAGCTTGCGAATATATTTGAAAATAGCGGAACCCCTTTTCATCGCGACAAACCGGATCGAGGAATTATGTAGGGCGAAAGGATGGAATATCTATTCTTTAGCGAATGAGGGGATGCAGGGATTGGTAATCCGGGAGGTGGATAGCTTGAGGAATCTTGCGACCTGTTTTAATTATCCGGATGGGGTGGATATGGCAAACCAAGCTTTAGCGAATTTCTATTTTAATATAGGATTGGATGAGGAGGGTATTCAATTAAGCCGGGAGATCTTATCTCGCATGGAAGAACGTAATGCCTCTAGGATGCGTTGGTATTACGTGTTACGGCTGTTGCTTACGAAGGATTTGCGATTGGAGTATTTGAATAAATTGGATTCTTGCATACAAGAGTGCGAGAAAGAGGGCATTACTCAATTGGATGCGGAACATACTGTCGCTTTTTTAAAAGATCGCTATCATTATTACTCGGCCCAGTATTACGTGGCGGAAAAAGAGCCTTCCTTGGTTTATCAGCACTTGAGGATGATGGAGGATATCGAAAAGAAGAATAATATGAATGCCGAGCAAATCCTGCCTCAATTCCTTTGGATGAATTATTACGCTTTAGCGGGGAAATATGAGAAGGCCATTGATTTGGCGAACAAATTGGAACTAATGCTCTTGGATAAGAAACGCTTTAATGATTGGGTCTCAGTGGAGGATTTTAAGGCGGATCTCTATTATAAGCTTGGAAGAGGGATGGAAGCGGCTAGGGCTTACAGAGATTCTAAAGAAGTGCACGACTCGATTATGCGGGTAAAATATTACGAGGATTTAGCGAAGTTGAAAACCCAACGAGAGGTGGAAAAACTAGAGATACAAAGTAAGAAACTGGAGCTAGAGGCGGAAAAGTCGCGTGTCCGTATCTTGATGCTTCGAGGAGGATTTGTCTTGGTGTTGTTTCTATGTGCGGGCTTGGGTATAGTCGCCTATGCCCGTCATCGTGCGGGGATACGATTAAAGATCGCAAAAGAGAAAGCGGAGGAGGCGGATCACCTGAAATCTGCGTTCTTGGCAAACATGAATCATGAGATCAGGACGCCATTGAACGCCATCGTCGGATTCTCGCAGGTGATCGCCGATGAGGAAGATGCGGAAACTCGTCATGAACTCTCCAATATTATACAAAGTAATAATGAATTGTTGCAACGCTTGATAGAAGACGTATTGGATATATCGAAAATCGAGTCGAATACGTTGACTTTCGTTTTGGCGAATCATGAAATGAAGGCTTTAATGAAAGATATCTATAGTATCATTTTATTACGTATGCCCGAAAATGTAGAACTTCGATTGGATGATTGCCAACCTTTTACGCTTTATACCGATCGGAGTAGATTAACGCAAGTCCTCACTAATTTATTGACGAATGCTATCAAGCACACGAAAAAAGGTTATATTTGCTTCGGGTATGACGTGACGGAGCAGGAAATCCGCTTTTATGTGACGGATACAGGCGAGGGAATCCCGGACGACCAATTGGAACGGGTTTTCGATCGTTTTGTCAAGTTGACGCAATGGACCAATGGAGTCGGCTTGGGATTGGCTATCTCCAAGGCTTTGGTCACAAAGCTCGGCGGTCGTATAGAAGTGACTTCCCAGCAAGGGGTAGGCTCTACCTTTAGCGTTATTTTCCCAAGATAAACAGTATACATTATATATAATATTGTAATAGACCATGAAACACTCAAGACGTACATTTTTTAAACAAGGATTGGCGGGTGCCCTTTTATTAGGTACCTCCACGATCGCCCGGGCCGCTTTGCCGGACCCTGTAAAGCCAAAAGCCCCGAAGGCCGTAAACCCGTTCCATCTGGGAATGGCGGGATATACTTTCGTTAATTTTGATTTAGATACGACGTTGAAGACGTTGGAACGATTAGATATCCATTATCTTTGCATCAAGGATTTCCATTTGCCGTTGAATAGTACGGATGAGCAGATTAGGGCTTTTCATGATAAATGCGCTGCCCATAAAGTGACGGGATATGCCGTAGGTCCTATTTATATGAAGAGTGAGGAAGAGATAGATCGTGCGTTTGATTATGCGAAGCGGGTAGGAGTGAAGTTAATCGTCGGTGTCCCGAATTACGAGCTTTTACCCTATGTGGATAAAAAAGTGAAGGAGTATGATTTTCATTACGCTATCCACTTGCACGGTCCTGATATTAAGACGTATCCCGATGCTACGGACGTTTGGGAGCATACGAAGGATTTAGACCCCCGTATCGGTATGTGTCTGGATGTCGGGCATGACTTGCGAAACGGCTGTGATCCTGTCGCCGACTTGAAGAAATACCATACCCGGGTATTCGATATGCACATCAAGGACGTGACGGATTCTTCGAAGGCGGGAGTCGGGATCGAGATCGGTCGTGGAAAGATCGACTTCCCTGCGCTGATCCGTATGATGCGGGAAGTTAATTACACGGGAATGTGTAGCTTGGAATACGAGAAAGACATGAAAGACCCCTTCTTGGGGATCGCGGAGTCTATCGGCTATTTCAAGGCTGTGAGTGATTTGACATAATGTGGGGGCGTAAATCGCCCCCTTTTAAATAGATGAAGATGAGAAGCATTCTTTTTATAGGCATAGCGGGTTTGTTGTCCGCTTGTAGCACGATTAATTATGTAGGTATCGAGACGTATAATCCTGCGGAGGTGACGTTTCCTGAGAATGTCGCCAAGGTACTTATCGTAAACAATGCCGTCCCCCAACCGGAGGATGCGGGTTACGAATACACCTTGCAGGGAGAGAGGCAAGATACTTGCAAAGCGAAAGCGGATAGTGCGCTGTTTGACGCTTGCCGTACTTTAGGGGAGGCTATCGTGGAGGCTTCTTATTTTAACGATGTATTGCTTTACCATGATGCGGTTCGAAAAGATAATCAGGCGTTTCTGGATACGAAACTTACCCAAGGGCAAGTAGCGTCGCTATGCGATGAGACCGGTGCCGATGCGGTTATCTCCATCGACCGCTTGCTGTTCGATATGAAGAAAAGCGTAGGTACCTTGGGCGAAGGGTATGTAATGGGAATGATCGACGTGCAGATGGCTGGCGTGATACGCAGTTACGTTCCCGATCGTGAGGCTCCACTGGCGACGGTACATATGAAAGATAGTATTTATTGGGCGGAAAGTGCGGATTATATGCCGATCTTGGATAAGGTATTGCCCTCTCCGGAGAATGCTTTGCGTGGGGCCGGTAAATATTTCGGGGCGAAGGTCTACGCTAATTTTGTTCCTCATTGGGAGAAGGAGACTCGTTGGTACTTTACCGGAATGGGTTCACGTTGGAAAGAGGCTTCCGCTTATGCGGCTAATGAGAAATGGGATATGGCGGAAGATCGTTGGTCCGGGCTTTACCGGGGTACGGAAAACTGGAAAAGCCGGGCGAAGGCGGCCTCTAATCTGGCCCTATGCCATGAGATGAGAGGAGCTTTAAAAGAAGCCTATGAGTGGGCTCATAAATCATACGATTTATTCAAGCGTAATAATGGTGATAATGATAAGAGTACCAAATTATTGGAACTCTATGTACAGGCGTTGGCCGAACGAATTCGTTCCGATAAGAAACTAAATGTGCAATTTGGTGAGGATTAACGGCGTTATTCGGTGAATTATTATTACTTTTGACGCATATTCGAATAAAGGAGAATTAATATATGAACGCAAATATGGCAAAGGTTCAATCCCTCATCGAGAACGCTTTTACGTCGGCTGTTGAAAAGCTGGCCAAGGATGAGTCCGGTAATTTTATAAGCGACTTATATGTGCAGGCTGATGCGGAAAGCGGGGAACTGCAAATTTATGATGATGAGGAGCATTTGATCGAAAAGATCGTTATCTTCGATTGGGTGAACTCGAACGAGGAGGAGAACGCATTCAATAAGCGGGTTGCCGCTTCGGTGAAGGCGGTTCTTACGATCTTGTCTACCAAGAATATTTTTGACGTCCCCCGATTCATGAAGCCTCTTTCTGTTAGCTTGACCGATGAGGATTTTGTTGTAATAGAGGAACTTCTCTTCATCGATGATGATATGCTTCGTCTGGACGATCCTCTATTAAAAGATTTAGATGCAGATTTAGATGATTTTTTAGCGAATCTTCTTGCAGATGTCAAATAAACCCTGTATCTTTGCGCCCGAAATAAAGAAACAAATGTTGCCGAAATAGCTCAGCTGGTAGAGCAACGCATTCGTAATGCGTAGGTCGCCGGTTCAAGTCCGGCTTTCGGCTCACAAAATTAGGCAGTTATCTTTTTAGGTAACTGCCTAATTTTGTTTGATAAGGCTGCGGTTCTAGCGAGGTTTGGGAGGTAAGGTTAAACTGGGTGTTAAACCGGAAATGCAATGAACGCAACAGCGTTATTATTTGCGTCAAATTTGCGTCACCAAATGCAACAAAACGCCAAAACAAAACGATTTTTATCAATAAAAAAAGCGGCTACTTGTTTTGTAACCGCTTAATTTATTATTGGTGGAGCATATCGGACTCGAACCGATCACCTACAGACTGCCAGTCTGTCGCTCTAGCCAGATGAGCTAATGCCCCGTCTTGTTAATTCATGTGCAAATATAAGGCTTTTCTTGATATATGCGCTATCTTTGTATAAGAAATTTCAAGAGAAAGGAAAGAAGATGATAATTTATAATACGACTTTTCATATCCATAAGGATATCGTGGATGAGTGTCTGGAATATTTGAAGAATAGTTATATACCGAAAGCCTCCGAGAGCGGTATCCTTTATAGTCCTTATTTGAGACGGATCTTGGATTCGCGGAATGAGGAAGGTGAAAGTTTTTCCGTACAGTTTCATACGAGGGATATCGATTCGTTGAATGAGTGGGTGCGTAAGGAAGGCGGAGCCTTGCAGCAAGATTTGATAGGACGTTATAAAGAGAAAATCGCAGGATTCTCTACCCTGTTGGAAGATATAGAGCTACCTAAATGATCAAGGACCGTATTATATTAGGCATAGACCCCGGTACGATCGTGATGGGATACGGAATCTTGAAGATCGAGGGGAATAAACCGAAGCTGGAAGCTATGGGAATCCTGCAATTGAATAAATATGAGGATCATTATCTCCGTCTGCGTAAGATATTCGAACGGGTCTTGGCCTTGATCGATCAATACCATCCGGATGAGTTGGCTATCGAGGCGCCTTTCTTCGGGAAGAACGTACAGAGTATGTTGAAACTCGGAAGGGCGCAAGGGGTAGCGATGGCTGCGGCCTTGGAGCGGGATATCCCGATCTTCGAGTACGCCCCTCTAAAAATCAAGCTCTCGATCACGGGGAATGGAAATGCGGCGAAAGAACAAGTGGCCGGCATGCTACAACGCTATCTGAAGATACCGGATGAGTCCATGCTTCCGCAATTGGACGCTACGGATGGGTTGGCGGCGGCTGTTTGTCATTATTTCCAAACCAATAATCCGATCTCGGAAAAGAAGTATACGGGATGGAAGGATTTTATCGCTAAGAACCCCGGGAAAGTCCGCTGATATGAGCTTAAAAAACATAGTTATGAAATTCTCAAACCATAACTAAGGTTCAAAGAATTCATAACTATGTTTTTATTTAGCCTAAACTGACCTTATTCTTATACGATACCTTGTGCCATCATAGCTTTCGCTACTTTCATGAAGCCTGCGATATTCGCGCCTTTTACATAATTGATATATTCGCCATCTTTACCGTGAGCTACGCATTGTTCGTGGATTGCGCTCATGATCTGATGTAATTTAGCGTCTACCTCGGCGGCAGTCCATGAGATATGCATAGCGTTCTGAGTCATCTCTAATCCGGAAGTAGCTACACCTCCGGCGTTGACAGCCTTACCCGGAGCGAATAATTGCTTATGCTCGATGAACAAGTCTACAGCCTCAGCTGTACAACCCATGTTAGAAACCTCAGCTACGCACAAAGTCTTGTTCTCGATCAACTTACGAGCGTCAGCCTCGTTCAGCTCATTCTGGGTAGCGCATGGCAACGCTATATCTACTTTTTGTTCCCAAGGTTTCTTGCCGGGATAGAAGGTAGAGCCCGGGAATTCGTCTGCGTAAGGAGCTACGATGTCATTTCCGGAATTACGCAATTCCAACATATAGTCGATCTTCTCGCCGGAGATACCCGCCGGATCATAGATATATCCGTCAGGACCGGAGATAGTAACCACTTTAGCGCCCAACTCGGTTGCCTTTGTAGCGGCACCCCAAGCCACGTTGCCGAAACCGGAGATGGCGACCGTCTTACCCTTGATATCGATTCCGTGAGTCTCCAACATTTGATGTACGAAGTAAAGAGCGCCGAAGCCGGTAGCTTCCGGACGAAGGATAGAACCTCCGAACTCCATGCCCTTACCCGTGAACGTACCTGTGTTCTCGCGAGCCAATTTCTTGTACATACCGTACATATAACCAACCTCACGGCCACCTACGCCTATATCGCCAGCCGGAACATCCCTGTCCGGACCAAGATTACGCCATAATTCAAGAATAAACGCTTGGCAGAAACGCATGATCTCGGCGTCGCTCTTTCCTCTCGGAGCGAAATCGGAACCGCCTTTGCCACCACCCATCGGAAGAGTTGTCAAAGCGTTTTTAAATGTTTGCTCGAATCCTAAGAATTTCAAGATAGACAAGTTAACGGACGGGTGGAAACGGATGCCTCCCTTGTACGGGCCGATTGCGTTGTTGAACTGAACACGGTATCCCAAGTTAACTTGTATCTCACCTTTATCATCTACCCAAGGCACACGGAAAGTGAAAATACGTTCCGGCTCAACTAGGCGTTCAATGATTTTCGCTTTCTCAAATTCCGGATGTTGGTTGTACACTTCCTCAATTGATAAAAGCACTTCTTTTACTGCTTGCAAATACTCCTTTTCTCCCGGATGTTTTGCCTCTAGCGCTGATAAAATAACTTCAGTCTTCATAGCATTTATATTCTTTAAAAGGATAACATTCTGTTGGCAAATGTAGGTAATTCTTTGGAATGACCAAGAGTTTCGCTTACTTTTTATCAGTGAAAACCTAAAAATCTTCAGTTAGAGTCAGAATGCGTACTTTCATGTTTCAATAGTTATTATTTTTCCTTACATTTGACTCGAATAATTCTATCAGAATCTATTATGAGCGGTATACCGAACTTAAAAGACTTGGTGTTCAGAGACACCCCGTTTGCCAATCTAATGAATAAGCGTATATATAATGTATTGCTTATCGCTACGAAATATGATTCCTTCATGTTGGAAGATGACGGGCGTGTAGATGAGCAGATATTTAACGAATATACTTCCTTAAGCCTCCGTTACCCACCCCGGTTTACGCAGGTGACTACCGAGGAGGAGGCTTTGAATGAGTTGAAGAACCGGAACTTCGAATTGATCATTTGCATGCCGAATATGGATAACCGGGATATATTCGCTGCGGCGAGCGAGATAAAGGTGCATTATCCGAATATCCCGATCGTCGTATTGACTCCTTTCTCGAAAGAGGTGTCTAAGCGGATCGCCAACGAGGATCTGAGCGCTATCGATTATGTGTTCAGCTGGTTGGGTAACTCGGAGTTGTTACTGGCGATTATCAAGTTGATCGAGGATAAGATGAACGCTCCGGACGATACGGCCAGCGTGGGCGTACAGATCATCTTGTTGGTGGAGGATTCCATTCGTTTCTATTCGTCCGCTTTGCCTCATTTATATAAGTTCGTGCTGGAGCAGAGCCAAATGTTTGCGAAGGAGGCGTTGAACGATCACCAGCGTACGTTGCGTATGCGTGGCCGTCCGAAGATCAAATTGGCCCGGAATTACGAGGAGGCGGTACGTATTTTTGATCAGTATCGGGATAATATGTTGGGTATTATCTCGGATATGAGTTTTATGCACAATGGCGTGAAAGATCCGTATGCCGGTTATAAGTTCGGACAGTATGTACGGAAAACGGGTTTGATCATTCCTTTCGTGCTGGAATCTTCGGAGGCCAGCAACCATGTGTACGCGAAGGAACTGAACGCCTCGTTTATCGATAAGAATTCCAAGAGTTATCCGCAGGATTTGAAAAAGAAGATCATGCAGCGTTTCGGCTTCGGCGATTTCGTGATCTTGAATCCGCATACGAAAGAGGAGATCATGCGCATCAAGGATTTGAAAGACCTTCAAAAGAAAGTCTTTCAGATTCCCGACGATTCGTTGGTTTACCATCTCTCCCGGAATCATTTCTCCCGTTTCTTTTATTCTCGTGCCATGTTTCCACCCGCCGAGGTTTTGAAGCATGTGGACGTGAGTGACTATAAGGATATGGATGAGGCCCGGAAATTGATTTTCGACTTGATCGTGCAATATCGCCGGATGAAGAACACGGGTGTCGTGGCGGTTTATCAGAAGGATCGTTTTGATGAGTATAGTAATTTTGCCCGTATCGGCGACGGTTCGCTGGGAGGTAAGGGTAGAGGTCTTGCCTTTATCGGTGCGATGGTGAAGCGATACCCTAAGCTGGAGAGTGATAATTTTGCCGTGAATATCCCGAAGACGGTCGTGATCTGTACCGATATCTTCGACGAGTTCATGGAGACGAACGAGTTGTATCCGGTAGCGCTGGGCGATGCGGACGACGAGACGATCCTCCGGTATTTCTTGCGGGCCAGCTTGCCCTCCCGTTTAATCGAGGACTTGATGGCTTTCTTCGATGTGGTGAAAAGCCCGATCGCCGTGCGTTCCTCCAGCCTGCTGGAAGATTCGCATTATCAACCTTTCGCCGGGATCTATTCTACGTATATGGTACCTAAGATCGAGGAGAAATACGATATGCTCCGTACGGTGAGCGACGCTATCAAGGCGGTGTATGCCTCTGTCTTTTATAAGGATAGTAAGGCGTATATGACGGCTACCTCGAACTTGATCGATCAGGAGAAGATGGCTATCGTCTTGCAAGAAGTGGTGGGCTCCCGTTATAATGATCATTTCTATCCGACGATGTCGGGCGTGGCCCGTTCCTTGAATTTCTATCCGATCGGTAACGAGAAGGCGGAGGATGGGATCGCGAATATCGCCTTGGGATTGGGTAAATATATCGTCGATGGCGGGCAAACCTTGCGTTTCTCTCCCCGACATCCCCATAGTATCTTGCAGATGAGTACGATGGATTTCGCTCTTAGGGAGACGCAGACTCGTTTCTATGCCTTGGATTTGAAGAATATGGCGGAAGCCTTCTCGGTAGATGATGCCTTTAACTTGGTGAAGCTGGGCTTGAAGGAGGCGGACGCTGAGGGTTCCTTGAAATATATTGTCTCTACATACGATCCGTACGATCAGATTATCCGTGACGGTTATTATCCGGGCGGTCGTAAGATACTTTCTTTCGTGAATATCCTACAGCATGACGTGTTCCCGCTGGCGGATACGTTGGATCAGATCTTACGGATCGGGCAGCAGGAAATGGGCCGTCCGGTAGAGATTGAGTTCGCTGTCAACATGGACCCTTCGGATCATACAAGGGCGACTTTCTATCTGTTGCAAATCCGTCCGATCGTAGATAATAAAGAGATTATGGACGAGGATCTGAGCTTGGTGAAGAACGAGGAAACCATCCTTTCTTCTACCAGTGTTTTGGGGCATGGTATCGTTGGCGACGTACAGGATATTATATATGTAAAGACGGGCGCTTTTAATTCATCCAATAATCAGTTGATCGCTTATGAGATCGAGAAGATGAACCGTTCGTTTACCGATCAGGAGAAAGGATACGTATTAGTCGGCCCCGGCCGATGGGGGAGCAGCGACTCTTGGTTGGGTATTCCGGTGAAATGGCCGCATATCAGTAACGCACGGGTGATCGTGGAGTGCGGATTGGAGAATTATCGGGTAGACCCGAGTCAAGGTACCCATTTCTTCCAGAACCTGACTTCGTTCGGAGTGGGCTATTTTACGGTTAATCCATTTAAGGGAGATGGTTGGTTCGATGAGGCGTTCTTGAATGCGCAACCTGCCGTAGAGGAGACGGAATATCTTCGTCATGTACGTTTTGATGCTCCGATTACGATTAAGATGGATGGGAAGAAAAGTCTTGGCGTGGTATTGAAACCATAAAAAGATAGCGTTTCAAGAGAAGATAGTTGTTTGTGGATTTGCGAGACGAGCCGGTAAGACGGGTCTCGCGAATCCATTTTTTATTTCAAGTGGAAAGTGGCAAGAACCGCTTTGTGGTCGGTAGGCCAGATTCCAAGGGGAGTCATGATCGGGTCGGAGGTCTCTTCCGTCTCTCTTTGCCCACGGAGGATGTCACCTTTCGGACCGATGATACATACATCTGTAAGCGTTAATCCCTCGAATGGAGCATAATGGATGAAATCGATGCGATCTCTATCGTCCGCTTTCGGCGACCAAACCAATTTCTCTAAAGCGATATCCTTACAGTCCGCCGGGCAGGTAAGTCCCGGATGAGTTACAGGGTTCGGGAAGATCTCACGGTACGTATCTTTGAAGCCGTCTTTCTCCAGCATGACGGATACGTGCCAAGGAACAACCAATCCTTGGTGGTCTCTCATATCTTTGGTCGCCTCGGTCCAGTCCAGATGGGAAGGCTCGTTAAAGTCTCCTCCGAGGATAACGATCCGTCCGGCTTCCCGATCCTTTTTCGCCTCTTTTAGGAAGCAAGCGATAGCGTCGTCACGGACAGATTGCTCGTTCAACCATAGGAGTGTGTCCAGATTGGTGACAGGAGGTTCCTCGTCCCATGTATTTCCGTCGTATCCACGGGCATCGTAATAAGCGCAATTGCGATAATCCAGATGGGCGGTGTAAAGAGCTACCTCGGTATCGCCGATGTGGGTAATGGCCTTGTACATACTACCCCTGTCATCGTTCAAGGGATAGACGGTCGTGCTATCCGTGATCGGGTAGCGGCTTAACAGACCGGAATCCTCGGTGTAGAAAGAATAGTACGTTTGTCCTCTTTGCTGCAACGCTTCCACGATCCGGTCGCAAAAACGGGTCTGATGATAATTACGTACCTCGCTTAACGTAACGAAATCGGCGTTACTTCTTACGATCTCGTCAGCGATAGCGTCAAAGCCTCCTTTTACGACAGCGCCTTCCTGCCAGATGTTGAATTGAAGAACCTTGAAAGTCTTCTCTTGCTGGCAAGAGCTGAGGCCCAGCGCGATCAACAAGAGTAAGTAGATAAAACTAGTTTTTTTCATGTGTGGAATATTTTGTTAGATGTTTTGTCGTAGCCATTCCTCGGCGGCGGCCAAGGTTTCCGGCTTGCCGATATCCAATAGTTTTAGGTTATCCGCCATATAAGCCCTGATATCGGTTTTGGCGCAAATAGCCAGATAGAAGTTAATGATAGAGAACTTTCCGGTCCATTCTTCCATCAGCTCCAATATCTTGGGCGAGAGTACGTGGATTCCGCTAAAGGCGTACTCGTTGTGTTGATCCGGGTCAAAATAGGGATAGTAAGATTTTACCTCGCCGGTCTCATGATTACGCCAACCACACAGTCTATTCTCCTTATTAAATAATAGATAACGTGAGGTATTGCGCTGGCTGACGAGTAAGGTAGCCAACGGGTTCGTTTGTACATGGGTATCGTATAGTTTCTTGAGATCCACGTTCGATAAGATATCGACATTATGTATCAAGAAAGGCTCGTTCCCGCATAAAAGAGAAGTGGCCTTCTTGATTCCTCCTCCCGTATCCAGCAGATAATCGCTCTCGTCCGAGATTTCGATCCGGACACCGAAGTTGTTGTTCGCCTCCAGAAAATCCACGATCTGGTTGCCTAAATGGTGGATATTGATCACGATCTGGTCGAAACCGGAGGATTTCAGTTTCAGTATGACGTGTTCTAGCATCGGTTTGCCCCCGATAGGTATAAGCGCTTTTGGCGTGTGATCGGTTAACGGCTTCAGTCTGGAACCAGTACCGGCCGCGAAAATCATAGCTTTCATAATGTAGGGTTAAAGAGTTGTTCTATATTTTGTTCTCTATGTACTAAATGTACTTTTACTCCGAACTTGGTGTTAAGATGTTCCGCCAGATGCTGTGCGGAATAGACCGAACGGTGCTGTCCTCCCGTACATCCGAAACAAATCATCAAATTGGTGAATCCACGATCCATATATCGTTTTACCGAGGCGTCTACGATATGGTAGACATGCTCGAGGAAATTCGTGATCTCCCCGTCATCCTCCAAGAACTGGATCACTGGCTCATCCAAACCGGTGAAATGGTTGTAACGCTCGTATTTACCGGGGTTGTTTATCGCACGGCAATCGAATATGAATCCACCTCCGTTCCCGCTAGGGTCGTTCGGGATTCCTTTTTTATAGGCGAAGCTCATGACCTTTACTTCCAGCATATGTTTCTGGATATCGTCCGTGAATTGTTTCAACCCGGTGAGCTCACGAAGGACGGAGCATAAATAGGGATATTCCGGATAGTCATTCTTCAATAACTGCCGCAGGTTCTCGATCGCGAACGGGACGCTTTGGATGAAATGAGGCTTTTTCTCGAAATATCCCCGGAAACCATAAGCCCCCAATACCTGCAAGGTCCTAAACAGGACGAAATGGCGCAGCTGGCTATGGAAGTAAGCCTCGTCTACCGGGATATATTTACGTAGGGTCGTGATATAATCCGATAGTAATTCATTCCTCAGATCCTCCGGATATTTCGCTTTCGCCTGCCAAAGGAAGGAAGCCACGTCGTAATAAACCGGGCCTTTTCGTCCACCTTGAAAATCAATGAACCAAGGCTCTCCGTCCTTTACCATAACATTGCGTGACTGGAAATCACGGTATAGGAACGTGGCGGATGAACTGCGTAACAATACGTCGCTCATCTTCAAGAAATCATCTTCCAGACGATTTTCTTGAAACTCCATCCCGGTAGCCTTTAAGAAACAGTACTTGAAATAATTCAAGTCCCAAAGGATAGACCGTTGGTTGAACTCGGCTTGCGGATGGCAATACGAGAAATCGAAACCGTCGGACCCCAAGAACTGGATGTCGGGGAGTTTGGTGATCGTCTTGTGTAATAAACGGCGTTCCTCCTCGTCGAATACACTGCTTTTACGGCCTTTCTCGATGGCGTTGAAAAGAAGCGTATCTCCTAAATCCTCTTGGATATAAAATGAATGGTCGTCCGAGCTGGCATATACTTGCGGTACGGGTAAGCCCTTCCCCCGGAAATGTTTTGCCATATAGATAAAAGCCTCGTTCTCCTCAATAGAAGTGCCACTAACTCCAATCAACGTCTCAGGACCTTTTATCCTGAAATACCGGCGGTTAGAGCCGGATGACGGTAACTCTGTTATTTCCTCTGCCGGTGATCCGGTATATGATTGGTATAGCTTCCTAAGTTCTTCTGTTATCATACTTATCGATTTACGGCACTAAGATACCGCTTTTTAATTGAAAATTAAGAATTGAAAATTGAAAATTGGGACTTCGTCGGAAATAAGAAAGGGGAATAGCCTCTCAAAGCCTATCCCCCTCGCTTATATGATCATCAATCTCTCCTCTCTAACTAATTTTCAATTCTCAATTCTCAATTTTCAATTACCTAGAGTATTCCTTGTGCCATCATAGCCTTAGCTACCTTCATGAAGCCGGCTACGTTGGCGCCTTTCACGTAGTTTACGTAACCATCCTCTTGCTTTCCGTATTTTACGCATTGCTCGTGGATGTTTTCCATGATGCTTTGAAGTTTCTGGTCTACTTCCTCGCTGCTCCAGCTTAACTTCTGTGCGTTCTGAGTCATCTCAAGACCGGAAACGGATACACCACCTGCGTTAGCGGCCTTACCCGGAGCGTAAAGGATCTTGGCCTCAAGGAATGCGTCGATAGCTTCTGGTGTAGAAGGCATGTTAGCACCCTCGGATACGGCGAAGCAACCGTTGGCCAATAAAGCCTTGGCGTCATCGCCGTTCAACTCATTCTGGGTTGCGCTCGGCATAGCGATGTCGCATTTCTCTCCCCAAGGACGAGCGCCTTGTACATATTTGCATCCGTATTGCTCCGCGTATTCACGGATACGGCCACGATACAAGTTCTTCAACTCCATGATATAATCCAGTTTCTCACGGTCGATGCCATCCGGATCATAGATATAACCGTCGGAATCAGACATCGTGACAACTTTCGCTCCAAGACTGATTAATTTCTCTACCGTATATTGAGCCACGTTTCCGGAACCTGATACACAAACTACCTTGTCCTTGATATCAATGTTGCGGGTTTTCAGCATCTGCAACAAGAAATATACGTTTCCGTAACCTGTAGCTTCCGGACGGATCAAGGAACCTCCGAACTCGATACCCTTACCCGTGAATGTACCCGTATTCTCACGAGCCAATTTCTTGTACATTCCATACATATAAGCCACCTCACGTCCGCCTACACCGATATCGCCGGCGGGAACATCCGTGTCCGGACCGATATGGTGCCATAACTCAAGGATGAAGGCTTGGCAGAAACGCATGATCTCAGCGTTTGACTTTCCTCTCGGGCTAAAGTCGGAACCTCCTTTACCACCACCCATCGGCAATGTAGTCAGTGAATTTTTAAACGTTTGCTCAAAAGCCAAGAACTTAAGGATCGATTGGTTTACGGAAGCGTGGAAACGGATACCGCCTTTGTACGGGCCGATAGCGTTGTTGTGCTGGATACGGTAACCCATGTTCGTCTGGATTTGTCCCTTATCGTCCATCCAAGTTACACGGAAAGAGAAAATGCGATCGGGGATACAAAGGCGCTCGATCAAGTTGCTTTTCTCAAATTCCGGATGCTCGTTGTAAGCTTCCTCGATAGTCCCTAAAACCTCTGATACTGCTTGATGATATTCCGGTTCGTTCGGAAATCTTCTTTTCAAGTTGTCTAAAACTTCACTTGCCTTCATGACTGAATTTTATATTTAGAATGTTATACCATTTTGTTATCCGTACGCCGTTTGTTTAACGACGTGGCAAAGGTAAGCTAATTTTTGACACTAGCAAATAATTGAAAGAGAAAATGCGTAAAAAATATCATTTAGATATATTAAGTTTGAAAAAACGACGAAATGTTATTCATCTCTATGCTTGAAATTCTTATAGATCGGAACGAACACAATGATAGCGGAGGCTACAAGGGCAAATATGACGTCGAAATTGATCGTTTCGCTGTATACAAGCAGCATGTAGCATAAGACACCCCATAGTAAGGTGATACATACGGCTTGACTATTTGTTATCTTTCTGCGTGCCATTGATTACATTTGTTTAGTTTGAGGAAATAAGCGATCCGAAGTAAATCACCAAAGCCAAAAAGACAGCTATGATGACGAATAGGATCATGATTTGTTTCTCTAAGGGATATTTTCGTAGAAAAGGGATATGACGTGCGAATCCGGCGACTTGTTCTACCGGTTCCGCTTGCTCGTCTTCCCGGGGCAGGTCGTAACCGCCTTCCTCCATGATCTTCATGGCTCGGGGAACGTCGCTTTCCAGAATCTCCACCCGTGCGCCGCCTACGTCTACGTAACCGGCCATGATCTGGCTGCTTAACTCATTGCGGAGATAACATTCTATCCCTTCCGACCTCAACAGGGCCATCAGCGGTTGGGCATCCGCCGGATAGGTGAACCGGGCTATTTCTACGATCTTGTCCATGGTATTTGTTTTTCTGCAAATGTAAGTAGACAATCACGAATTAACCGTGTTTTTTATTGTAATTTACTTTTTTTATACGTGAAAATATGAAACAGTATGATTTAGCGGAGGGTATGCGGATGTATATAGCCCGATTGAGAGAGCAAGGACGTTATTCGTCCGCCAAGAGTTATCAAGATGCCTTGAATTCATTCCTGCGTTTTTGTGGGCAGGAGGTGATTCCTTATACCCGTATCGACCGGGAAATGCTTTTGAGGTATCAAGACTATTTGCGGGACCGGGAATGCTCGTGGAATACGGTGTCTACCTATATGCGTAGGATTCGCCGTGTGTATGGGTTGGCGATGGAGAATGGGGAGGCTCCTTTTTCCCGTTATTTGTTCAAGGGAATTTTCATGGGAGTGAAAAGCAAACAGAAGAAGGCGTTGCCTACGGAATCCTTGCGTTTGTTGATGACCGCTCCGTTGGATGATTCGGGGCTGCGGAAAACACAGCGGGCATTGTGTTTGATGTTCTTGTTTTGCGGTATGGCGTTTGTCGATTTCGCTCATTTGAAAAAGAGTGATATCCGGAATGGTGTCTTGAGGTATAACCGCCAGAAGACGGGTACGCCGATGTTGGTCGAGATACAGCCTGTGGCCAAGGAGTTGTTGGCTGCGTTAATGACCGGCACGCTTCGGGATTCTCCTTATCTATTCACTTTCTTGAGTGGGACGAAAACGGGTGAAGAGGCCTTCCGGGAATATACCTCTGCCTTGGCTGATTTCAACAGTTCCTTGAAGGAACTGGCAAATGCCTGTGGTGTGACGGAAATGGTTACCTCGTATTCAATCCGTCACTCTTTCGCCACGACCTTGAAGGAACAGGGTGTACCGATCGAGATGATCAGCGAATTGCTGGGACACCAATCGATCAAGACGACGCAAATCTATTTGAAGAGCTTCTCTTTGGATAAGATGTCTGCGGTGAACAAGGCTTGCTTCGAGAGCATATATAATAATGTATCAAAGGTGGGGTAGGCGATCGGCTACTTGGGAAGTAGCGTAAAAGATAGGAAATGATTATTACCCAGTTGTAGAGACGGAGCGTGCTCCGTCTCCCACCGTCTGGCAGTAATTAAAATACCCATTTGAGGGGATAAGACGGGGCACGCCCCGTCTCTACACGATGTTCGTACGATTTTTTGGGGAGACGTGATGATGCAGGAAATATGAGGTCGTTTCGTCTCCATTGTCGTGCCCATACACCACGAATAGAAACGAAAAATCGAGGAAAGATAAATTCAGAAAACAAACAAAGCCTACACAAAGCCTAAAAATTGTTTGTTATTCGGTGTTTTTTACTAAATTTGCGGCGTGGAAGATTACGCTACTTCCCAAGTAGCCGATCTTCCACGTCCCGATAGAAGAGATATTGACATGGTTTCTATTGCTTTAAAATTTTCGGGAATAGAAAAGAATGTTTGATTTAAGTATTAGATTATCAGCGTATTAATAGAATGTGCTGAGATGGCATTGAAGTATCTATGGGTCATGATCTTCCCCCTTTACCATTGCGTGATGTCCACACCGTAAGATGGTATGTATTATCTCTTCCCGCTTGTCACAAAGGTCCAGCCAAGGGTTTGGAGAAGGAGTTAGATCGCAGGGTGCGTTTGGGCGAGCCTACGTTCGATTTTTTCGCCCCCTCTTTCGTGGAGATGCATCGCCGTGAGGGGCGTTTGGTGGAGACTCACCGTCCGTTGCTCTACAATTATGTGTTTATCCGCTCTTCTGTGTATGAGATCTTTCGTTTGAAACGAGATTTTCCCTTGTATAATTTCCTGCCTAGCGTGGATGGCCGTGGCTCATATCCTTTTGTCTCCGATCGTGAGATGGAAAACTTGCGTTGGGTGGCTCGTTCTTATTCGGATGAGCTTCCGGTGTATGTGCCGGAAGCGGGTTATTTGCGTAAAGGTGACCGGATACGCATCACGGATGGTCGTTTCAAAGGTGTTGAGGCAAGTGTAGTAATACAGCCCGGTGTTGGCGAGCGGGAAGTAATGGTATGCGTGGACAACTGGATGTGGGTTCCTTTATTGCGTGTTCAGCCGGGCGAGTATGAGGTGATCAGCTTGGCCGAGGAAGGCAAGCATGTATATACCCGTTTGGACAATTCCCGGATACAAAATGGTCTTCATGAGGCGTTGGGCCGTCATTGGGGGGATGGTGGCGTTACGGCTATAGATCGTGAGCTGGCGACTGAGACCTTGCGTGCCTATGGAGAGTTACAGCTGGATTCTGCCGTGATGCGGTGCAAACTCTATTCCCTCTTGTTGCCCGCCTATACGATACTAGGGGACGAGGAGCGGCAAAAGTCGTTGATCGGAACGATCGTCTCGTTCTTACCCTTGATCCGTGCGGAGCAGTCGTTGGCATTATTACTACTTACGCTTTATGGTTGTACGGATAGCAGTATCTATTATTATCGTTCGCACGAGTTGATCGATCCGTGGAGCCGGGAATCCTCCCCGAAGAAGAGTAAATTATCTTTGATCCGTCGGTTAGCCGACTACGACCGCTGGCTAAAACACGTGGGAATTGAAAATTAAAAATTCAAAACATGCCTTCTCTTCCTTCTGGCATTCGCTTAGTTACGTTACTAAACGAGCATCTGAGCGAGATCATGGATCGTGAGCGCACGAACCGTACCTCGATCCATTTATATTGTACGGGTCCTTATTGGGTGGCTTTCGAGCGTTCTGCCTATCAGTTGTGTCTCACCTTCCCGGATAGCGAGATCACGCCGCTGCGCCTGTTCGCCTACCCGTTCCCGATCGTGATGGTGTCCGTGACGGATCGCTCGTTGCGTTCGTACGCCCGTAAACATATTTTGAGGCGGGACGAGACGGATTACGTGGTGCTGACCGTCCCCGAATCCTCCTTGACTGACTACCGAAGATGGCATGCCGGTGAGGTGGAGGGCTTGCCCCAGCTTACATGAACCCCAAATTTTATTCATGATGAACCTTTTTTCTAAACTCTCAACGTGGTATTTCTCAAGGAAAGCGTTGCCGTATTGGAGTATTATCCTGCTGGATTGCTTGGTGATCCTGTTTTCAGGCTTGCTGGTATATGCCTTGAATAACGGGATCTTCGCCACGATGGGCATCTTTTGGCACCTGTCGCTCACGTGGGGTGTTTGCCTAGTGCCTTATCTGGTGGGCTTTAGGCTGTTCCGTACGTATTCGGGCATCATTCGTTATTCTTCCTTCGTGGATTTGCAACGGGTGGGCTTCGCCGTGCTGTTCGGTGTGGTTTGCGTGGTGACCTTCCAAGAGTTTACGGATTTTTCGCCTTACTTGGTGTATATCCGTAAACGAGACCTTGTGCTATCCTCCCTGCTGGCGATGAGCTTGATGTGGGCGATGCGTGTGTTCGTGAAGTATTTCTACGTGACGACCTTTCGCCAGTCGAAGGCTGAGCGTGCCTTTATCTTCGGCGTGAAGCAGGGCGGTATCAGTTTGGCGAAGAGCATCCAGAACCAAGATCCCGCACAGTACGTGCTGGCAGGCTTCGTCTCGGAGGCCGGGAACATGCAGAATCGTATATTGATGGGAGTGCGTGTGTACCCTTTCGATGAGGAGCTGATCGATGCGATGCGCCGGGAGCGGGCGACGATCCTTTTCGTCTCCCCCTTGAAGAGCGACTCCATCCGGGAACAGCCGGATATGGTGGCCCGTTTGGCGGAGGCGGGGATCAAGATCTACGTGACCCCGGCGGCGCAAGAATGGGATGGCAGGAGCGATTTGACACATACACAACTCCGGAAGGTTGAGATCGAGGATCTGCTTCCCCGGGAAAAGATAGAGATAGACATGGAGGCGGTGGGCCGCTTGCTTCGTGGTCAACGCATCCTGATAACGGGAGCCGCCGGCAGCATCGGTGGCGAGATGGTGCGCCAGATCGCCTCGTTCGCTCCGGATCGCTTGATCTTGGTAGATCAGGCGGAAACTCCCTTGCACGACATCCGCTTGATGATGGCGAGGGATTGGCGGGATATCAACGCCTATACCTTGGTGGCGGACATCGCTAACAAGTCTCGCATGGAGGAGATCTTCTCGGAGCATCGCCCCGCCTATGTATTCCATGCGGCGGCCTATAAGCACGTTCCGATGATGGAGGATAATCCTTGTGAGAGTGTGGGTAACAACGTGGACGGTACCCGTGTGATCGCCGACTTGGCCGTGAAGTATGGCACGAGGAAATTCGTGATGATCTCCACGGACAAGGCGGTGAATCCTACGAACGTGATGGGTTGCTCGAAACGTATCTGCGAGATTTACGTGCAGAGCCTCGACAAAGCGATCAAGGAGGGCCATGTGGAAGGCGTGACGCAGTTCGTTACGACCCGCTTCGGCAACGTGCTGGGTTCTAACGGCTCCGTGATCCCATTGTTCCGTGAACAGATTGCCAAGGGCGGTCCCGTGACAGTGACGCATCCGGATATCATCCGTTTCTTCATGCTGATCCCGGAGGCCTGCCGGTTGGTATTGGAGGCGGGTACGATGGGTAACGGTGGGGAGATCTTCGTCTTCGACATGGGCAAACCCGTGCGTATCATCGACTTGGCGAAACGTATGATTCAGCTTTCGGGCGCCAAGAACGTAGAGGTCCGGTTTACGGGTCTTCGTGCCGGCGAGAAGCTGTACGAGGAGGTACTGAACGACGAGGAGATCACGCTGCCTACCTTCCATCCGAAGATCAAGATCGCCAAGGTACGGGAGTACGATTATGATACGGTTTGCCAAGATATAGATGAACTCGTCGGCCTAGGCCGCTCGAGGGACGATATGGCCATCGTGGGCAAGATGAAGGCGATCGTCCCCGAGTTCAAAAGCCGGCACTCTAAGTACGAGGTCTTGGATAAGGCGCTAGAAAGCGCAAGCACTGATGCCTAAGGCCCCGGCGATGGTGGTGGCTATGGCGATGACTACTTTGATGATTACGCTCCAAACGTTGGTTTTCTTCTTTTCACTCATTTAAATTTGTTTTATAAGGTTGATAATACGAAGTCTGTATCAGTGAGCACGCCGAAGCGTGCCCCATTATATCTCATCCGGGCTCTCGCTGTCCGAGGAGCCGTTCTTACCGGAGATATCCACCGTTGTCTTACCGGCCTTCTGGGCCTTGATGACGGCGGCTTGGGCGGCCCGGGTGGGGACGAGGTTGAACTTGAGGCCTTGGAAGATGACTTGAAGTTCCTCGCCGGGGACGAACTGGATGTTCACCCCCTTGATATAGTCGGAGGTGAACAGGTCGGCACTTGGCGCTCCCCCGGAATTGATCTGGAGGCGGAAGGCACCCAGATCGCCGAAATTCACCTGCTTACCGGCTTTCAGACCTTCCAGCATGCACTCGGTGGTGGCGATGAGCACGGCCGAAACGTCGGCTTGGTGCACCGTACATTTACTCGCTATCAGGGTAGATAGCTCTTTTAGACTGAGCTCGCCGTTGGTTTGCGCCTTGGCGTAGGCTTTCTTGGGTTCCTCTTTTTTCAACGGGTTGCCCATCATGGCAATGGAATAGTTTAATGACATAATCGTAAGATATTTTAAGTGATACATAAAGAACTTGGGGGATGATGAGTTGAGTCCTCACGCTTGATGACTTGGCTCTTCGTGCTCCTTGATTTAAGTCTTCGGTTTGAAAGACTTAAGTCAATTAGGCGACTTTTCTTTATCGATAACCTGACAGCGAAGGTTGCCGGGTACGTAAGAGATATGGATCCATCGGGCGCCGGGCTCTAGGATGAGCTGAGTGAACTCGAGTCCGCACAGCTCGTGCGTCTCTTGTATCAGTCGGAACAAGCGGCGATGATCATCTGGAGAGCCGGCTATCAGGTCGGCGGCGCAACCGAGGAGGTGGTGACTGTGCTTGGCTCCCCCGATAAGGATGTTCAATTCGGGGCAGCGATAACCGCTACTGATGACGATGGGTCTGCCCCAGACCTGCCGTAGCGGGTCTAGTAGCATTTCCACAAGGATCGTGACCATCCTCCGGGCCACTGGGGTGAGGCTGTTGTCGATCCCGTCTCGCCGGGCCGTGGCGGAGTCTTCAAACTCTTGATAATTAAAGTAGCGCATAGGAGACAAGGTTGATGTTTTTGTTTCTGTAGCAAAGATACGATAGGCGGAAAGCCCGGATATACCATTTGTTTCCACCTATTCGCTCTAGGAGAAGAATTTTAGGGTTCCCCTAAAAAATCATAGAATATCTGTACTTGCTTCGGCGTGATGGAGCGGTCTTTCGAGTGATAACCATGACGGATAAGGGCCTCTTTCAGTCCTTTCACGTCACGGATATATCGGTTCAACTTATGCAAAGCGTTCGAAGGGGTGCCTGTCAGGCAATATTGACGGGCGAGATCTATTTTTTTCATCTGTATTGAATTTTAAAATGACTATAGGAGGGTTTCAAGTTTCAAGGTTTCATGAACCCTCTTTCCTCACACACACGTACGTACATTATATGGGTTTCAAATAAATCCCTTTATGCTCGCCATGCAGGAGGGCTCCGGAGTCGCATAGTCGGCGTAGCCATGTCTTGGCGGTGTTCTTGGGGATGTTGGCATGCTCGGCGGTCTCCATCCATTGGACGGTGGTGAACTCGTCTGGCATGGAGCTGAGCAGACTGTCCTTTTCCGAGAGGCCTCGGCTGGTGATCTCGCCGGTAGGCAGGAATGAGAGGATATGGGTGGCGTGGAGGTAAAGCGGCTCCGCCATTGTCAGAAGGGCGGCGAAGTCATCGTTGGTGATATGGAGTTCCCAGCCTCCGATGATCTTGTCCTTTAGGTTGTCGCTATTGATGCCTTGGGCCGGCAGCAGTAACTCCGGTTGTTCCAAGGCACGAAGCATGGCTACCACCTCCATGAAACGTACGAGGTTGATGGCGAGGCGTACCACGGAACTGTTCATCTCCTGCCCGTTGGATTGCCGGGCACGCAGGAAAAGACGTACGAAGCTGTCGTTGAAAGCGGCTTGTTGCCGCTCGTCGAGGCGCAAGGTAATGGTACCCCGGCACTTGAGCTGATCGATCGTGGCCTTCCACTCGTAGCCCATCCGGTGGAATTCCTTCTCGGCGTCTACCTCGTCGACGGAGAATTGGTCGATCCATTCCCGGATCTGCGATTTGTAGTAGAAGACCTCACGGCTGAAGAGCCCGTTCTCGCCCGAGGGGATAAGCGGCGCTACCTGTCCGGGCGTACCCGAGAGCACCATCGAGAGGAAGGTGGAGTCGCATTCCCGGTATTCGTTATCGGTCCGTCGGTTGAACGAGAGCCCGGCATGGTCGAAAGCGTTACGGAGCGTATCGCTCCAATGCCCGTAATCACCCCCGATAGCGGTGGTGATGGTATCCGCCTCGGTCTCGAAAATGATACCGGTGCCGTCCGAATCGATGATATTTTGCAAGATACCCGTCCCGGTGTTGTTGCCGGAGATGATAAACATACTGTTTTTAGGCATCTGGGGCATCTCCATCTTGGCTTTCTCCTTGCCTAAGGCATGATAGGCAGCCAAATCTTGGCGGTACTGTTTCATCGCTAGGTCCACTTGTTGGCGGATCTCCCGGTGGATAGGCTCGATAAACTTACGCAGCCACGCCATGATGCCCTTACCCGATGCGGGCGGAGCGATCACGAAGAGCTGGATACAGGGATAGATCCAATGCATCCCATAGAGGCAACGCACCGTCTTGCCCAAGGTGGCGCCTAGGGCGGTGAGAGCCGTGAGCAAAAGGATATCCCGCTGCTCGGCATTATTGGCGAAACCGAGGATGTCCCGTAGCAACGAGGGCCATGGATAGCCGGGTACCAGCCGTGGCAGGGAGGTGTAAGGCTCGCTGCCGATGTGGAGTGGGGCGTCGTTTGCCTCGGTTTCCCGATCGCTGGTCTCGTGGGCTTGATCTACCGTATCGGCTGTATTATATGTACTCACACGTGTGTGTGAGGAAAAGGGTTTCGTGAAACCTTGAAACTTGAAACCTATTTCCACGCCCGCCAGCTTGGCCAAGTGGAAAGCGGTGCCCAGATGGACATTCTGGTTTCCGGTGCGCAAGGCACTGGAGAAAAGCTTGTTGGCGTGTAGGGCGTTGAACTTGGGCGATGGCTCGCAGAGACTGATGAAGTCGCTACGTCCTGCCTCCCCGCAATCGGTGGCGATGGCGAAAGCCAATTGTACATACTCGGCGTAGGTGGGGGCGATGTCGGCATGGGCCGCCCGTACCGCTTCTACTAGTTTGGAAAGATCGTTGTTCATGGTATGAATATTTTAGCGTTAGAATCGTGAGACAAGAAACAGCAACGGGCGATATCCTTGCCACAGGTATCCACCTCACCCTTGAAGGTGTCGGCATACAGGAGCTGTATGTAACTCATGGCCCATCGAACGGTCTCGTCTCCGGGTATGAAAAGTTTCACTCCAAGTCCTCCGGGGCTGACAAAGGCGAGTCGGGTCCCGAGATAGGGGTCCTCGAAGAGGTGGTCTCGGAGTTGTTCCGCCTCCTCGAGAGAGGCGAGATGGTCGATATCGACCACTACCAACCCCGAGGCGGAGATGAGAGCGTCGCTCTTACGACGGGAAAAAACGCCGTGGGGCGTTACGAACGGCAGTTGCCGCTGCTTGAGCTGGCGGTATTCCGCTACCCTGCCTTCCCGGATGAAGGTGCGTAATTCGTTGGTAACCGTTTCGAGAGATTTATCCTCGGTGATCCATCGGTACACTTCCCGTAGTGTACAGTTCCCGGTCGGAAGCGTGTTGGTGATGGGAGGAAGGAAGTAAGACATTTGTTGGTCCATATCAATAGGATTTCAGATTAATTTTCTAAAGCTATTGCTAATAATTGATTCTGCGTTTCAGCCTATAGGCTGAAATATCGGATGATTGTTTAATGAAAATTAGCATAGTATGAAGGAAAATTTAGATTTGAACCAGATTTTATTTGATGAGTTAGTGGAATTTCCACGTAAGCGGTTAGGAATCTCCATCCGTGAGTTTTGTGCGGAGGCCCACGTAGGCACCGCCACCTACAGCAAAGCGAAAAAAAAAGAGTATCAATCCCCAGAGTCTGACCCGCTTGGTACAAGAACTATGCGTAGAGATGGATGAACCGGAGTTCATGGGGTATGGGGCCGGGGCGCTCAAGGAGGTGTATAGGGCGATGAGGCGTGGAATGGAAAAATAGAGGGTTGAAAATTGATCGTTTAGGGAAATAACGTTATATTTGTCTTGACGAACCAATAAACAGAGACGAAGATGGAAGGGCGGCGATTATATCCGATAGGAATACAGACATTCTCCAAATTGAGAGAGGGGAATTATGTGTATGTAGATAAGACGGAATTGGTCTACCGAATGACACACGGTGCGTCTGGTTATATATTCTTGAGCCGTCCCCGCCGCTTCGGGAAGTCGTTGCTTACTTCTACGCTCCATAGTTATTTCGAGGGGCGAAAGGAATTGTTCGAGGGCTTGGCCATCGAGCACCTGGAGAAGGAGTGGACAAGGTATCCGGTGCTTCATTTCGACATGAGCACGGCGAAGCATATGGACAAGGATCGGCTTCTGAGTGAGCTGGAGAGGAAATTGTATGGTTACGAGCAGATATACGGACGTGATGAGAGCGCTATTTATACGAATCAACGTCTGGAAAGTCTCATCAAACGTGCCTACGCCCAGACCGGTCAAAAGGTGGTTGTCTTGATCGACGAGTACGACGCTCCCTTGCTGGACGTGGTGCATGAGGAGAAGGAGCTGCCGAGGCTTCGCGACGTGATGCGTAACTTCTATAGTCCGCTGAAAGCCTGCGATCCTTATTTGCGTTTCGTATTCTTGACAGGTATCACGAAGTTCTCTCAATTGAGCATCTTCAGCGAGTTGAACAATATCAAGAATATCAGCATGCTCCCGGAGTACGCCGCCCTCTGTGGCATCACGGAGGAGGAGATGCGTGAGCATATGGGTGAGGGTATCGGTCGTTTGGCCGACAACCTCGGCGTTTCTCCGGAGGGTGCCTTGGGTGCCTTGAAATCGAATTATGACGGTTACCATTTCACGTGGCCCTCGCCCGATATATACAATCCGTTCAGCCTGTTGAACGCCTTGGCCGACAGTAAACTAAATTCCTATTGGTTCGGTAGCGGTACGCCCACCTATTTGATCGAGATGCTGAACAAGTATCACGTGAAACCCCAGCAAATAGGCGCACGCAAGGTTTTGGCAGAGTCGTTTGACGCACCCACGGAACGGATGGTTGATATTACGCCATTGCTCTATCAGAGCGGTTACATCACGATAAAGGATTATTCCTCGCTCACGAATTTGTACACGCTTGACATCCCAAACAAGGAGGTACGTATGGGATTGATGAAGAGTTTATTGCCCAATTATTTGCATCAATATACAGCGGATGGACTTACTACAGTAGCCCTTCTTTTCGAGGCGATCGCTGGAGAGCGGATAGACGATGCCCTGCGTCTGTTGCAGACCTTCCTGTCCACCATCCCCCAATGTGACAATACGGATTATGAGGGCCATTACCAGTCCTTGCTTTACACGATCTTCAGCCTGCTAGGAATGTATGTGGACGTGGAAGTCCGTACCCCGAAAGGCCGTGTGGATATGGTGATGCGCACACCGACAACACTCTATGTCGTGGAGTTGAAGTTAAACAAGACTGCGGATATAGCCCTTGAGCAAATCAATTTGCGCAATTACCCGGAGCGCTTCGCTCTTTGTGGGTTGCCGATCGTAAAGGTTGGGATTAATTTTGATAGTGAGCGGCATACGTTGGGGGATTGGGTTATCGAATAAAGAACCTAAACGAAATTTTTTTACCAAACTCAGTTAGGACACTTCAAAAGTGTCCTAATTAAGAAGTATATCCTAATTTGAACACTTACTTCCTGTCTCTCCCGATATAAAACAAATGACTTAACTGTGAATCCTGTTGTATCTTCCCCGAAAAAAGTCTTCCAGTCTAGTACAAATACTAAGCTTTGGGATAAACAGGCCGGAGTTTGGGAGGAGTAGGTTGATAAATACTTCATCTTTTTTGAAAATTAGAAAGATGAGAAATGTTTGGTGCTAACGAAAAAATAATCAAATGAATAGAGAAATCAAGATAGCCGTAGCCGGAACCGGTTATGTAGGACTAAGTATTGCCACTTTGTTGGCACAACATCATCAGGTAATAGCAGTGGATGTCATTCCAGAAAAGGTAGAGATGCTTAACCGTAAGCAATCTCCCATACAGGATGAATACATAGAAAAATACTTGGCAGAGAAGGAGCTGAATCTTACGGCAACGTTAGATGGAGCCTCCGCATACCGGGAGGCAAACTTCATTGTCATCGCAGCTCCTACGAATTACGATCCGGTGAAGAATTACTTTGATACGCATCATATAGAGGATGTGATAGACTTAGTGCTAAGTGTTAATCCGGAGGCCATAATGGTCATTAAATCGACTATTCCTGTAGGCTATTGTCGGAACCTTTACTTGAAATATGCCAATAGGGGAGTTTCGAAATTGAATCTACTATTCTCTCCCGAATTCTTACGTGAAAGCAAGGCGTTATACGACAACTTATATCCAAGCCGAATTATCGTGGGAACGCCGAAGCTGATAGCTGATGAACAATTCAACGCTGAGAACGAGGCGATAAGCAAAATTGCCGATATACCGGCATTGGAAGAGGCGGCTCGAACATTTGCGGCCTTGTTGCAAGAAGGAGCCATCAAGCAGGATATACCTACCCTGTTCATGGGAATGAAAGAGGCAGAGGCTGTGAAATTATTCGCTAATACTTATCTAGCTTTGCGAGTAAGCTATTTCAACGAGTTGGATACCTATGCGGAGGTGAAGGGATTGGATTCGCAAGCGATCATTCAAGGTGTAGGTTTGGATCCACGAATCGGTACGCACTATAACAACCCCAGTTTTGGATATGGAGGTTATTGCCTGCCTAAAGATACCAAGCAGCTATTGGCTAATTATCAAGATGTACCTCAGAACATGATGAGTGCCATCGTGGAGAGTAACCGAACTCGTAAGGACTTCATTGCAGATCAGGTATTGCGCAAGGCCGGCTATTACGGTTACAGCGACCGGAACAGTTTCCGGCAGGTAGAGGAGAAGGAGTGCGTGATCGGAGTCTATCGCTTGACGATGAAATCGAATAGTGATAATTTCCGTCAATCCTCTATCCAAGGTGTGATGAAGCGTATCAAGGCGAAAGGGGCGGCAATTATCATCTATGAGCCAACTTTGGAAGATGGAATTTCCTTCTTTGGCAGTATGGTCGTGAATGACTTAGCCCGATTTAAGGAGATGAGCCATGCTATCATAGCTAATCGTTATAACAATTGTTTGGATGATGTAGCGGGGAAGGTTTATACAAGGGATATTTTTTTCAGGGATTAGCCCGTATTTAATAAGATGGTATTTTTTCAAGACAAACTAAGTAGGAATAAAACCGTATTAGCGAATTTTTCGTACCTAAGTATATTGCAGGTATTTACGATCCTATTCCCCTTGTTGACCTATCCTTATTTGTTGCGTGTTATAGGGTTGGAATTGTATGGTGTGATCGTATTTGCTCAAGCTATTATAAACTATGTCTCGTTGGTGATAAACTTCGGATTCAATATGTCTGGGGCGAGGAAAGTGGCGGTTTATAAGGAGGATAAAGTGCTTTTATCTAGAATTGTATCATCTACTTACTTATGTAAATTGATATTATGGCTTATTTGCCTTGTCGTATATTTATTGATTATAAGTTTAGTTCCGTTTTTCAAGGATTATTATTGGGTCTATGTTCTCTCTTTCTTATTGACATTTAATGAGCTTCTTCTACCCATCTGGTTTTTCCAAGGGATCGAGAAGATGAAGTATATCACTATCGTGAACCTGTCTGCCCGCTTGTTGTTCGTGGTGGCTATATTCTTGTTTGTTCGTGAGCGGGAGGATTATTTATGGGTTCCATTGTTGAATGGTATCGGAGCTATGTTGGCGGGTTGTTTGTCATTGTATATCGTTTTGGGAAAGGAGAGGATAAACTTATCGGTAATACCAATAAGGGATTTAAAATTAGCTTATAAGGAGAGTGCTCCTTTGTTTGTGTCAATCGTGTCTACCCAGATTTATGTGAACGTAAACAAATTGCTGATTGGTTCCTTCTTGGGAATGTCCGAGGTTTCTATTTATGATATGGCGGATAAAATGTTATATTTGATGAAGTTACCTATTTCCATGATGGCGCAAGCAGTTTTCCCGAAGATTTCTCGTGAACGTAATGTTAGTTTTGTTAATCGTGTGATGTTTTTGGTGGCAGGGGTTGTTACGTTGGCTTATGTCGCTTTGTTTGCCGGAAGTGAATGGATCGTACGCTTTTTCTCTGGTGAATATATAAAGGAGTCGTCTGTCATTATGCGATTATTGGGCGTATCTGCGATTTTTGTCTCTTTTAATGTTTTTATGGGAGGTAATCGCCTTGTCCCATTTGGATATTCATCGGTTTATATGCGGGTAATGGTCAGTAATTGTTTGTTTTTCTTGGCAGGAATAGGCTTGTTGTGGGTGATAGAAAATATTAATATGTACACAGTGACGGTGATGGCTGTGGCAGTGGAAGTTTTTTGCTTTATATCGTTGATTTATAGAAACAAACGGTTTGGTTTACTAGGGATAAAAAGATAAATAGGTATCGGTCTATTAATTTATTAAGTTTCATTGCGTTGTCTGGAATCATATGTAATGGAATATATTTTGTTTCTTTTGTTTGTCATTTTGTAGGCATTGACAATAGTACTTATTGGTAGAATAAAAATTATGAAAAAATATACTTCACAACATATATTGTCGCAGTGTAGTGTTCTGTTTGCGTTTATTGTTATTTTTCAATCATGTTATCCATGGTTTTTGTGGGGGGATATACTGGTTGGTAACATCTCTATTATGTTGTTCCTTGTTTGTCGTATTTTGTTAAGGAGCAAGATTTCAAATCGTTATAGACTGCCAGCCTTTTTTCTGTTTTTATTTTACTTATGGATGGGGATTTATCAAGCAGAACAGCTTCAAACTCCTGTTGTTCAGCTTATCAAGCGTATTCTTCCGTTATTCTTTATTGTTTCGATGCAAAAGGAAGAAAAAGTACGTCTCAAGGATCTTACTATCAATATTATTTCGTTGATTCTTTTTATTTCTTTTGTAGCATATGTCTTTATCATCTTTTTGGAATTCCCTTTACAGCCAATGGAGATTAGGCATCCAATCAATACATGGTATCCTCCATTTCTTAACTATTACTTTTTTATAACGGCATATGGTGATTTTCTACGTTTCCATAGTATTTTTACTGAACCAGGACATTTGGGGATGTTTTGTGCTCTGTTGCTTTATATTAATAGATATAGCATGAAGGATTTCCGGAACGTAATAATGTTAATTTCGTTAATTTTTAGTTTTTCTTTAGCTGCTTATGTTTTATTGGTAGCAGGGTGGTTCATATATGAGTTGATACCAGAGATTTCTTTTCGCAAAATTAGTAAGATGAGTTTAGTGATCGTTTTGTTTGTTTGTGTAGGTTGGTGCTATCTCTCCTATAGTCCAGATGGAATTATCCAGAATTTGATTATAAATCGATTGGCCTATGATGAAGAAAAAGGTGTACAGGGCAATAACAGAAATACTTACGATTTTATGCAGACATATGACAAATTGAGTACTTCTGAGTATCTTGTAGGAAAAGGAAGTACTTTTATGAATGAAAAATTTGCGAATACGGCTAACAGCTCTTACCGAAATTTCATTATGGCTAATGGGTTTATTGGTCTGTCTCTTTTATTTTTGTTCTTCTTGTCTGTGATTTATGCTTTTCCTTCACGATTAGCATTTGGAATGTTTCTTCTTTTTATTATGTCGTTTTGGCAACGTCCTTATTGGCTTTTAGAAATAGAATCATGGGTGTTTTTGTGTGCGGTATCTATATTTTATTATGACAAAAATATATAGTATGAATTTTATCTATTCTTCCAATATTTTTGATCAATCTAAAGTTAATATGATAAGTGTTTGTCATTCTGTTGGTAACGCTTTTTTATCTATTGAATTATAAGGTAAAAGGCAATTTAATAAATATATCGTAATGGTTCCTATAGCATCTATCGTAATCCCCGTATTCAATAAAGGGGAATTGTTACAAACGATGATAAATAGCATCCTAGCTCAAGATTATCAAGATTGGGAATTACTATTGGTTGATGATGGCTCTGATGAGAAAACGCTCACTTTATTGCAGCACATTCAAAAATCAGATAAGCGAATTCGTTTTTTTAAGCGAAATCGTTTGCCAAAGGGTGCCCAGACTTGTCGAAATATAGGTTTCGAACAAGCGAAAGGTTGTTATATTCTTTTTTTTGATTCGGACGATTATATAGCTCCATATTGTCTTTCTCAGCGGATTTGTTTTATGGAAGCTCATTCCGAATTAGATTTTTCTATATTTCCAGCAGCTACTTTTCAGAGGGAGTACAATGATGGAACGATTCGTTATGGTTTACCACCTAAGACTAAAGATGATTTGTTGCTATTTTTACTGCCTCATCTTCCTTTTGTAGTATGGAATAATATATATCGGAGTGATTCCTTACGAAAATATGGTATAGAGTGGGATGAACGGTTAAAATCTCTACAAGATTCTGATTTTAATATCCAAAGTATTATGTTGGGATTAAAGTATGATTATGCTTCTTCTTATGAAAAGGTAAAGCCTGATTATTATTATCGTGTGTTGGCCGATATAAGTTCAATAAGTAAATGTATTACCGATATATCACACTTTGAATCTCATCTTTATTTCTATCAAAAGAATATAGATGAAGTACGAACCTATTGTGGCAAATCCTATGAATATGTGTTGAAGAATCGTTCTATTTTCTTTTTTAGAAAGATTATAGTAGGTGGTAATGATGCTCTCCCTTATTTACGGAGATTAGAGGAGATTGTTCAAGGATTTAAAGGGGGGAATATGCTGATTATTCGTTTTCGATTTTATGCTTTTTTATGTAGAAAATATGGGATTAGAAACAAATTACTCGATTTTTGTTTTTTTCCCGTCTTGTTTCGTTATTATTTTTTCTATAGAAAATAGAATGCTAAATATAAAAGAAATAACAGTATCATTACTTGTAAATATAGGGCGATGTTTATCTTATGTTTGTAATTATAGTATTATTTTTCGTCTCATTCCATTTCTCTGGAGATGTTTTTATACGGGAGTAATGAAGAGATTTTTTAAATCATTTGGCTCGGGAAGTCTTATTAATCCTAAATTTTGTTATTTAAAAGGTGCCCAATATATCTCTATCGGAAAGAATACTTTCTTAGATAAGAATATGGAGCTCACAGCATACAATTCTTATCGAGTACAAAAGAATTTTTATCCTTTTATTACAATAGGCGATAATTGTCATATTGGGATGAATGCTAAAATTACAGCTATTTATTCCATCAAAATCGGAAATGGGGTACTTATGGGACGTAATGTTTTGATTACAGACAATGCACATGGTAGATCTGTAGCTGATGATATACCGCCAGCAGATCGACTTTTAATTTACAAAGAAGGTACAGTAATTGAAGATAATGTATGGTTAGGCGATAATGTTTCTATCCTTCCTGGAGTACGTATAGGGAAAGGATGTATTGTCGGTGTTAACTCGGTGGTGACAAAAGATATACCACCTTATAGTGTAGTAGGAGGTATACCTGCAAAAGTATTGAAAACTATGAAATAATGAGGATGTTTGCTTTGGTTATAAGGAAAAGATAGTGGAGGAGCGAATGAAAATTGTCTTTACGAGTTGGAAGAGTGGTTCTAGATAAGGTATATAGCTTCTTAACCTTTTTATTGTTGAATGAGATTGTATTTATATCTTTGGATATGATGTGTATTGATTTTTAGCGTTTATGCATGTTTTTCATGTTCTTATTTTTTTATAAAAACAAATTATTATGATTGCAATTCTAATGTCCACTTATAATGGCTCATTATTTATTAAAGAGCAAATAGAATCTATATTGAAACAAACAAATAAAGAGTGGTTACTATATATCAGAGATGATGGATCTACAGATGATACAAGGATGATTTTGCAAGAATATGCAAAGAAAAATCCGAATAAGATTCATCTTTTACGTGATGAGTTTATGAATATGGGAGCTGGACGTTCATTTATGTATTTATTAAAAGTCGTAGATGCTGATTATTATATGTTCTGTGATCAAGATGATGTATGGATGGAAAATAAAATAGAGCGAACCTATTCATATCTTAGAGAATTGGAGCAAAAATATGGTGAAAATACAGCTATTGGAGTCTTTACGGACTTGACTGTTGTTGACGCTGATTTAACCGTATTGATGCCATCACTTTGGAAAGGGGATAATCGTAATCCTGATTTTGTATATGATTTTTACAAACAATGGACAAATAGACATGCCTCGTATGGCTGTACACAGATGTTCAATCTTGCGGCTAAGAAATTACTCCTTCCTTACCGACAATTTGAAGGTACTATGGGAGCTCATGATAATTGGGTTGAATATATTCTCATTAAGAAGGGTGTATATGACTATATAGATGAGAGCACGATTTTATATCGTCAACACGGAACCAATGTAGTAGGTGCAAATTTTAGTCATAGTTATAAAGATGATATTCATAAAATATTCCATGATCCTAGCTTGCTTTGGGGAAAAATAGTAAAAGATTATAAGCGAATGAAAATCATGCCGTTCCATGTGTCGTTATCAAAGGTCTTGTGGTATCGATTTTATCAAAGTATTGAAGCATTTATAAAGAAATCGTTATGAGCCAATATCAGAGATATAGGGACTATGAGCTCTCTGAGGGAGTCACCGTACGTCAATTGCAGTTAAAGCTTTTGGAAATCTTCTTGTATTTCAAAAAAATATGCGAGGAGAATAATCTTACATACTGGTGTGGTGGTGGGACTATGCTGGGCGCTGTACGTCATAAAGGATTTATACCTTGGGATGACGATTTGGATGTCTTTTTACCAAGAAAAGATTACGAACGATTGTATGAGATTTGGGATCAAGTAGCAGATACCAGCCATTATGTACTTGTCCGTACAGATGAAAAAGTTAATTATCATCATGCAGCAATGAATTTAGTTGATGTACGGACTACTTATGTTAACAGACATTCAGTGAATGAAGATATATATCATGGAATTTATATAGATGTGATTCCTTTTGAAGGATGTCCGAGCTCTAAAGTAGAGAGAGCCTTACAAATATATCACTCTATAATGTTTTCTGTGTTTAATGTTCAAAGACTTCCTGATAATCAAGGCTCTTTTTTGCGATTGCCTACTAAAATTCTATTATCTCTTGTTAGATCTTCACAAAGCCGTTATAAGATTTGGAAGAAACATCAAGATAAAATGACTCAATATGATTTCTTTACAGCTAAATATGTGAAAGAAACTGTATCATCATTTAAGGGATTATTCCGATTGTATGATAGAGATATTTTTAATACTGTAGATGCGGTATTTGAAGGGCATATGGTTAAAATTCCAGCAGGATATGATTATTATATGAAGTGTATTTATGGAGACTATATGTCACTTCCTAAAGATATATCAATAGATATGTCTTCAAGATATGAAGTTATAAAATTTATTGATTTAAATGAGCCTTATACAAAATATAGAGGAATATATTATCTAGTAGATGTAAACGAATGACTATGAATGTTGCTATTATTTTTGCGGGTGGTTCGGGGAAAAGAATGAACACTATATCTCGTCCCAAACAGTTCCTTGAACTACGAGGAAAACCGGTTATTATTTATACCCTTGAATTATTTGATACTCATCCTGATATAGATGCGATTTGTGTGGTTTGTATTAAAGCTTGGATTCCTTTCTTAGAAAAGCAACTGAGGAAATTTGAGATCACAAAAGTCGTAAGTATTGTGCCAGGAGGTGAAACTGGACAAGATAGTATTTATAATGGTCTTTGTGCTGCCGAGAAATATGCAAAAGAACTAAAAGCGAATGATGTTAATGTTTTGATACATGATGGTGTAAGACCTCTTATAACACAGCAGACTATAACAGATAATATCAACATGGTTAACGATAAGGGTAATTGCATAACTTGTATTCCTGCAACTGAGACTTTTATTGTTACGCAAGATGATGGTTCGTTAGATATTCCTTCTCGGGAGCATTCTAAAATTGCCCGTGCTCCTCAAAGCTTTAGATTGAATGATATATTGCAAGCTCATAAGAAAGTATTAGAAAGGAATAGGCATGATTATATAGATTCTTGTACCTTAATGAGTTCTATGGGCTATAAAATGAATACAATAATGGGGCCTATGGAAAATATTAAAATAACAACACCTACTGATTATTTTATATTTAGGGCTATGGTTGAAGTTCATGAAAATCAACAAATATTTGGGTTCTAGTATGAATGTGGTTCTTCAACAGAATATAAGAGATTTTACACAATCATTTGAGCTATCACATAGATTATCTCATTCAAGATTCTTGATTACTGGATGTACAGGATTAATAGGTTCTATCTTAGCTCATTCTTTACTTGCAATAAAACAGGATATTGATATTATAGCACCAGTACGAAATATTAAGAAAGGTGTGGATCTGTTTGATGAGGCTGAATTAAAGAATATTCATTTTATAGAGTGTGATCTAAGTCAGTTTGATTATAGTGAAATTGGTACAATTGACTATATAGTTCATTGCGCAGCCCCAACATCTAGCCAATTTTTTGTAGAGCATCCGGTAGAAACTTTTGATATTATTTATCAAGCAACTCGTAATCTTTTGGAATTTTCTAGAAAGTCGGAAGTTAAGAGTTTCGTATATTTATCTTCTTTAGAAGTGTATGGGACTATTACGGATGATTCTATACTTGTAACTGAAGATATTCAAGGCTATTTAGAACCAATGGCTGTACGTAGTAGTTACCCTATGGCAAAAAGAGCTACGGAAAATCTTTGCTGTTTGTATGCTTCGGAATATGGCGTAAATGTAAAAGTAGCAAGATTAACTCAAACAACAGGAGCTGGAGTGTCTAATGATGATAATCGTGTAATAGTTCAATTCTGTAGATTGGCTGTTCAAGATAAAGATATTATTTTGCATTCTTCAGGAAATGCAGCTAGGCCATATTGTTATACTATGGACGCAATAAGTGCCATTCTGTATATTCTTCTTAATGGAAATAACGGTCAAGCTTATAATGTTGCAAATGAAGATAGTTATATTTCTGCAAAAGATTTGGCATTATATATACAAAAAAAAATCAATCCAAATATTAAAGTTAAGTTGGAGATTAACAACGAGATGGGATATGCTCCAGAAACTAAACTGAGGTTGTCTACTAATAAATTATGTGCTCTTGGTTGGAAGCCAAAATACTCTATTTGTCAGATTTTAGATAATCTAAAAAAATCGATTTTATTAGAAGATTAGGGGTTTAATCTGTAGATTCTTTACATATGTAACCAAGGAAATTTCAAAATATTTAATTGTACCATACTTATGAAATATTTAATAGTAGCAGCACATCCTGATGATGAAGTTTTAGGTGCAGGTGGGGCCATTTACAAATGGACTAGAGAGGGACATATAGTGGATGTATGTCTAATGTGTACAGAAGCTAGAGCGAGGGCTTTCCGTCCAGAGGATAAGGAATTAAACAATAACTTGAATGCGTCTTCCAAATTTCTTGGAATAAACAAAATATATGAAGGAGTATTCCCTAATATAGAGATGAATACGGTGCCGCATTTGAAATTGGTGCAGTTTATTGAAAGTGCTATCAAAGAGAGTCTGCCAGATATTGTCATTACTCATCATCCCGCTGATACAAACAATGATCATTTGCAGACTTCTATGGCTTGTCAGGAAGCTATCCGTTTGTTCCAACGTAGGCCCGAGGTGAAACGAGTGAATGAATTTTGGTATATGGAGGTGCCAAGTTGCACGGAATGGGCTATTAATAACGCTATGAATCTGTTCCGTCCTAATTGTTACGTGGAAGTTGGTAAAGAAGGAGTGAATGCCAAGATTACGGCATTGGGAATGTACAGAGGTGTGATGCGCCCTTATCCGCATCCTCGTAGTGTCGAATATATTACAGGTCTTGCCACTGTTAGGGGTAGCCAGTGGGGAACGAATTATGCGGAAGCTTTTGAATGTACTTTGAGGAGAATTTAGTGTTAATACCATTATTTATGTATAAGAACTTTTTTAAGCCACTGATTGGAATATTACTTTCGTTTTTTGGATTGATGGTTTGCTGTATCCCTATGATTATTATTGCTATTACAATTAAATTAGACAGCAAAGGCCCCATTATGTTTCGCCAAGTAAGACTTGGTAAAGGACAAAGACCTTTTAGGATTTATAAGTTTCGTACTATGTGTGATGGTGCTTTTGAGAAAGGTGGAGTTGTAACTAGTGCGGATGATACTCGTATTACAAAAGTTGGTGCTGTATTGAGAAGAACAAGTTTGGATGAGCTTCCTCAGATGTTTAACATTTTACTTGGTCAGATGGCTATTATCGGCCCGAGACCGATTTTAGATTTTGAGTTCAATCCATATAAGAACAATGCTAGATTCTGCAAACGTTATGATGTTACGCCTGGCATGTTTTGTACTGTTGATGTCTATGACAGAGCGGCAGAGCGTGATGTTCAAATGGTGCTTGATGCTGATTATGCGGAGCAACAGAGTTTTTGGTTGGACTTCAAGACCTTCTTCGGAGTTATTAAGGTTGTAGTTACAGGAGAAGGTGTTTATAAAAATGAAAGTAAATATAGAAATAAATAATTGTAATAATGAATAATAGCTATAATGGACATTTGGTTATTGTGTTTGCGTTGGAGCATTACAATCCTTTGAATATGATCCGTGCTTTTGGCGAACAAGGAATTAATCCTGTATATATTTCTGTAAAACGTAGATATGAGGTGGCTACGAAAAGTAAATACATCTCGAAGCTTCACTGTGTAGATTCGGTTGAAGATGGTTTTCTGTTATTGATAAATCAATATGGAGGACTATCTGAAGAAACAGGAAAAAAACCTTATATCCTGTTTTCGGATGATAAATCTGTAGGCTATTTTGATTTGCACTTTGAGGAGTGGAAAGATAAGTTTATCACTTACAATGCAGGATGTAACGGACGTATTAATGAATTCATGGATAAGTATGAAATTCAACAGTGTGCAAAACGACACGGATTTAATGTACTTGATTCGTATGTTATTAAAAAGGGAGATCCTGTACCAGATGGGCTTTGGTATCCTATTATAACTAAAGATATTTCTCCTAATTTGGGTAGTTGGAAATCTGATGTATTTATTTGTCAGAATAAACAGGAACTTGTGGAGGCTTTAGAAAAGATAACATGTCCACTCATTATGTTGCAACATTTTGTCGATAAGCAAAATGAAATGGCACTTGAGGGGTATACTATCAATAATGGTAAGGAAATGCAGATTATTACACAGATGAAGTGGAAATATCTGATTCAAGGATATTATAGTCCGTTTCATGATGTCTGTATGTTTACTGATAAAGATATGGAAATCAGGCTGCAAGCCATGTTTGAAGAGATTGGCTTTGAAGGAGTATTTGAAGTGGAATTCTTGATTGATAAGGATGGAACCTATTATTTCATGGAAACAAACTTCCGCGCATCGGCATGGAATCCTACTTGTAAATTTGCAGGAATGCCATTACCTTATCTTTGGGTGAAAGGTATGATGAACGGATATATTGATCCGAATGATCGTAAAGAGTTCGAGCCTTTTACTTCCATGAGTGAAATTATCGATTATAGTAAGCGTGTAGAAGGTGGTTTATGTTCTATAGCTGAATGGTTGCGTGATTTTAAAGATGCAAAGTGTGTGTATATATATGACAAGGAGGATAGAGGACCATGGGATGCTGTTATAAGAGATTGGGAGAGTTTCAAATGATATAAGAGTAATGAAAAGAGTGCTGATAACAGGAGCCGGTAGCTATATTGGGACAAATATAGAAAACTGGTTAAACCGATTCCCCTCAAAATACCAAGTTGCTTCTATTGGAACAATAAATAATGAATGGAAGAAAACAGATTTCTCTTCTTTTGATGTAGTGATAGATGTCGCTGGTATTGCTCATATAAAAATTACGGAAGACTTAAGGGATTTGTTCTATTCGATTAATCGGGATATGACGATTGATATATGCCAAACAGCAAGAGAGTCAGGAGTGAAGCAATTCATTTTCTTGTCGTCAATGAACGTTTATGGAGATGATTGTGGTATTGTCACAGATAAGAATAATGAGAATCCTTCTAGCTTTTACGGAGATAGTAAACTGCAGGCGGATAAAGTTATTCAATCCATGAATGACGATTCGTTTGCGGTATGCAGTGTTCGTCCACCAGCGATATATGGTAAAGGTTGCAAAGGGAATTATCCTTTACTAGTGAAATACGGGCAAAAGTTGCCTGTGTTTCCTGATTATCCGCAGAGAAAGAGCTTGATTTTTATTGATAATCTATGTGAATTTATCAGACTGTTGATTGATAATAATTCTAAGGGGATTTTTTGTCCGCAGAATATAGAGTACGCTTCCACTTCTGTTATGGTAAATGCTATAGCGAAATATAGTGGTCATAAAATATGGTTGACTACATTATTAAATCCTTTCGTATGGCTAGGTATAAAACTGATTCGTTTTGTACAACGTGCTTTTGATGATGATGCTTATGATTTGTCATTAAGTAATGATTTTGATGGAAAATATAATGTGGTTTCTTTTGAGGAATCTATAAAAAGATCTGTATAGTTTTATATTCGAGGTTAAGGATGGAATATCTAGAGGGTGATTCGTTTACTAGAAGAGACGTATTGTAGCTCTTGCTCTGTAGGCTGTCGAAGACTGAAAAGTAAGAATAATGTTATCGGGAGAGTTGGTGTAAGAACCGGCTCTCCCGTTTTTTATTTCTATCGAACGCTTGCGCTTAAAAGGCGATCGCCACCTCCGCACCGATCTGGAAGGGCTTACCTAGTTGGATAAACGGATTTCCGAACGACTCGAAATAGAATGCCGAGTAATGGGTGTTCGTTATATTACGGCTCCATAGGTTTACGTTGACGATACCTTTGCGTACGCCTACCTTTGCGTTCACCGTTCCGTAGAATTTCTGGTAGATGTCGTTTCGCTCGGTCCAGAAGATCTTTCCGACACCGCTGAATTGGGCGGAGGCGGAGAATTGGTCTATCCATGCGTTACGGAACAGGCGGGTGTATTGCAGTCCTACGTTGAAGGTATGACGTGGGGTATATGGGATGAAGTTGTTCTTGAAATCCTCTTTCCCATTGTTGTAATCCCGGAACGTAGCATGGGTGAAACCGTAATTAACGTCGGCGGTTAGCCCATCGATGATGCGGGCACGCAAGGAGGCCTCTATACCGTAGCTTTTGGCTTTCCCGGCGTTGGTGAGGATACGGCCGTTGCCGCTGTTCACGAATTTGGTCAACTGCACGTCTTGAATGTCCATATAGAAACCTGTCAATTCTGCGCTTAGGCGTTGGAATAGCAACTCGCTACGGATACCGATCTCGTAGTTCCAGCTTTTCTCCGGTTTGTAGGAGGCTACTTCCTCGATGGGGGTAGGTTCTTTGACTTCGATCGGCATCATGTCCTTGAAAGCGCTCATCATATCGTATTGCATCTGGCTTTGCATCACGTCTGCCGACATTTGTACGTTGTAGCCCCCGGTCTTATAACCTTTCGCTATCGACACATAGGTGAACGTGTTTGACGAGCATTCGTACTTTAAAGATACTTTCGGAAGTACTTGCCAGAAGTCTTGGGAGACACTGGCGTCCATCACGGTGGTTGGGATCGGGAAAAGTTTCTCGATGTCGATAACCGGTCCGTTTTCTACGAAGCCGAAACCCATTCTCATCTTAGCCTCAGAATTGTAATCCATCTTTTGCTTCTCGTAATCCAAGCGGATACCGGCGGTAATTGACAGGCCTTCCGTGAACAGGTTGTTATAAGTGGATTGGTGATACAATGCAAGGCCGTAAGAAGGGGTGTCGAAAGAACCCGGAATATAAAGATGATCGTCCAGTATTTTTAGATAGGGCATCTTAGGGTGATCTTTCTTCAATTGATCGAATACGGGCTGAAGGACGGTCTTAATTCCGTCTTCCTTGAAATCGACCGGGCCGTCCGTATGTAGATCATCGTAGAAACCGTAGAGTCCGAAGGACCATTGGTAATTATTTCTCGTGTTGCTCTTGATCGCCAATTCCTCGCTGAAAGCGTTTTGCTTTTGCTTTTGGTTGAGGGTAAAGATCGAGAGAGGGGAGAAGTCTTGATCCATCTTCATGTCATCCTTGAAATATTGATGACCGGTGGTGCTGCTCAGTATCACGTGCTCATTTCGGTATTCGAGGGACAGGTTATTGGCGATAACAGTCCGTTTATAAGAGCTGGGATCGTTGATATTGATAGGATTTACATACTTGTGATCGGTATTTCCGGTTCCGATGAACATGCCATATGGAAACGCTCCTTGATCCGTATAATCTACGGAAAGGGAGTAGGAGGCACGGAAGTTCGGATTGAAGCGACCTTCTAACTTGAATCGGCCGCCTACATTGTCTTCCTTATCGATCTTTTTCCCATCGTAGGCATTGGTGTAGAAGCCGTCGCTATGGTCATAGTAAGCAGCGGCGGTGAATCCGATGGTCTCGCTCAACTTAGCATAATGGGAGGCCTTGACTTTATATTGCCCGTAGCTTCCGGCCGATAGGGAGAGTTTCTTTCCTTGGTAATCGAACGGGGAGATGGTATAGATATTTACGATGCCCCCCATGGCGTTACGACCATACAAGGTTCCTTGCGGCCCTCGTAATACCTCGATGCGTTGGATATCGGTCAGCTCGAAATCGAAGGTGCTTTTATCCAGATAAGGCACGTTGTCTACATATAAACCCACGGATTGTCCGCTACTTCTGGCTCCGATACCGCGGATATAGATGGCCGAGGTTAGTTTTGCCCCATAATCCGGCATGTATAGGTTCGGGACGAAAGAACTTATATCCTTTAGTGCGTCGATCTGCCTGCCGGAGATCATTTGTGGGGAAAGGATCGATACGGAACCGGGTAACGTGCGGAGATTATTTGTCTCCTTCGTGGATGAGGTCACGATTACCTCACCCATGTTATAGGTTTTTATCGTGTCGTTCTCGTTAGCCTTGATGTCCTCGGCGTATACATTTTGCAGCCCCAACGCACCTAGGGCGATGATACCTAAGTAGTGTCTCTTCATCGAATTTCTTTTGTTAGTATATTTTTTCAATCGCGAAGAAACGGTAAAGAAACAGGATGGTCAATCACTAGATGTAGTGATTTTGAAAGCTGGTTTGTTGGCTTCGCTATAGTTCGATATCGTCGCCGGAGATGATCCCGTTCATGATGGCGTAGAAGGTGAGGCCGGATACGGTCTTGATGCCCAGCTTGGCGGTGATGTTCTTACGATGGGTAAGGACGGTGTTCAGGCTGATGTTCAGCTTATCGGCGATCTCTTTATTCGTGATGCCTTTTACGATCAGTTGAAGTACGTCTACCTCACGGCTGGATAGGTCCTTGTTGTTTTCGGTAGTGGTGTTGCCGGAGCTGTCGCTCGTAAATAATTGTTGCAATTGCTCGATAATGGTCTCTTGGGAGGAACGTAACGTGATACGGTTCGTAGACGAGAGCGCCCCGTGTTCTTCGCTGCTGTCGATGAGGAGGGCGGTCTTGTTTCTTCTCGGGAGGAAGAAATCTGCGTTGAGCACAAGGGTATCTGAATCGGTGAAATAGTAATCGTAGGTGTCGCTTCCTGTGGAGGAAAGCATCTCGAAATTTGGAAAATAGCAAACCTCTACCGGGGGGAAGTAGTCGGTCAGCAAGCTTTGCAGCCCAATACTTCTTAGGGTATCAGACAGTATGATCGCTATTTGTTTGTTTCGATGCATTTCAGATCGTTAGATACATAATTTTTCCATGGCCGAGACCATGGGGGTAAGGATTCGATACCGGATCCGGTTGTGTTGTTTGATATCTTTCTCCAGACTACAGATGGAGAAGAGGACGGCATAACATAAATTCTCGTCGTAATCTCCCGAAAGATGCTTGACCATGATACTTTTTAAGTCGGCTAAAAGGGCCTCGATGGTATCTTCCGTACGTTGCTCGGAGGTGATTTGCAATCCATCGATCGTTCCCGCCGGTTCTTTTCCCAGCTTTTTACTTAACGACATGCAGTAGGGGAACCATATCTTATCATCTTTCTCAATGCGGGCGATGAGTTCTTCCTTGAACGAGGAGAAGAAGCGTCCTATCAATCCAAGAGTAGGATTACCGGGCGTACTCATCGAGATAAAGGAACCTAGATGGCGTTCTATATTGGGAAGCTGATAACGTAAATAGTATTGGTTCGTCTTTGTCAGGTAATCAATGATCTGCGATGTATGGAAAGTTTGTAACTTCTTCTCCGGAAAATACTCCTCGTTGAGGAAGGTATTGATCACTGTCAATAAAAAGTCCGTATCCAACGAATGTTCTTCACAGAGCGTCTTCACCGATTTGTCGCCAAGCCCGAGACGAATCCCAAACCGGTTGATTACGGGAATGAGTGAGGGGTGTTCTTCCACCACCTCACTCAATTGCATATTTGGGTATACTAAAGGCATCTTATCAAGCTTGTTCCCATTGTTCACGTAATAACTTGACGGCGGCGGGGACTACCACGTTACGGTCTCCCTGACATCCGCACTCGAAGCTTACGTAGTTGTTATAACCAATCATTTTCAATCCCTTGAAACCATTGATATAGTTGTCGGCATCTCCATCCTCACCCGGCATGCTGCGACGTTTGCGGCTGGCCACGTGTACGTGTTGGAGATACTCTCCACCAGAGATAAAGGCTCCCATATCAGAGGTCTCTTCCCATGTCATATGCCAGAAGTCGCCCATGCAACGTACACCCGGATTATTGATATCCCGGCATAAAGAGGCGGCGTCGGCTACTTGACGTAGATAAAAACACTCTTTTCGGTTCAAAGGTTCAAAGATGACGCTAGTCCCATGCTGGGCGGCGAAAGTTCCCATCTCGTTGAATTGCTCGCAAAGGAAATCCCGTGTCTCCATCGTATGAGGCAAGGCGGGGACTTGACCATTAAAGGCAGGAACGATAATCACGCCCGTAGAACCTAATTCACCGGCTGCGGCGATGATCTCTTTCATCGTATCCATGCATTCCTTGCGGATGGCTGGATCGGTAGAAAGAATAAAGCCTTTGAAGCCGGCGCAAATGGCACTCACTTTGATATTACGTCCGTTTAAGGCCTGCTTGATCTCGTTTACCCGGCCGGCTAATCCTCCGCCACCCGGCTCAAAACCTACAACGCCCAACTTCTCCATAAAATCAAGTTTCTCGTTCAAACTTTCACCCGGGGCGATTCCCTCTTGGAAAGAAAGCTTTAATTCAAGGTCCTTGCCGGGCTTGTCGCTCCCTTTTTCTCCTTTGGCAGTGTTTGCCGGCTTGGAAGAGCAGGAGGCCAAGGCCGTACTTCCTACCGCTAAAGCAGCGCCGGATAAGGAGGTTCTTAAAAAGTTTCTTCTATTTAATGTCATAAACAGTCTGGATTATTTCTTGTCGATTGGTTTACCCGGAACAGGAACGACGAAGCCGCTCATATCCATCTTTCCTAAGTTCAAATCTTTCGGAGTGTAATCCAATGCAGAGGCAGTCATGGCATCCCAAGTGGTCTCGGTACCCGTGTAAGCGGACTCACGACCCATGATTGCGGCCATATTGGAGATAGCAGTCTCAGAAGCTTGCTCGATTTGTTTACCACCACGGATGCAGTTGATCCAGTTTACATGCTCTAATGTATACGGGTCAGTTTGCTTGAAGTTCGCTTTTTCGGCCTCGCTATCATATTTCCAGATAACGTTTCCTGCCAAATCCTTGATCTCCATCGTGTCACTGCTCCATGATCCCTTGGTTCCTTGGATGAATTCGCTTACATTATTTGCACAACCATCTATCTGGCGGCACATACTATGCATATGGATACCATTTTCCATTGTGAAATCAACGCTGAAGTTATCATATTGGTCGCCAGTGATACGACGGTGGCGAGAACCGAAACCTACAGCCTTGACTGGTTTCAATCCGCTGAACCAAGTGAATACATCTATATTATGTACGTGTTGCTCTACGATATGGTCGCCGGAAAGCCATTTCCAGTTTACCCAGTCCTTGATCATATATTCGCAATCGTTCCATCCCGGTTGACGATCCCGATACCAAAGCATATTCTGATTCCAGTAAACCGTACCGCCCGTGATCTCACCGATCAATCCTTCCATGATCTTCTTGTAAGACTCGACATAACTGCGTTGGTGATGGCGTTGAGTACCGGTTACGACACATAAGTTCTTTGCCGCAGCTTGTTTTGCGGTAGCCATAATGGTACGGTAACCAACCGGATCAACACAGATAGGTTTCTCTAAGAAGGAATGTTTGCCCTTTTCTGTGGCGTATTGGAAATGAACTGGACGGAATACGGGAGGAGTGGCGACGATCACTACATCTACGCCGCTATCAATCACTTGTTTGTACGCATCCAAGCCGACGAAACGTTTATCAGCCGGTACATCAATTCCTTTCTCATCTTTTAATTTCTTTGCCAAATCATCGACACGTTCTTGGAACGTATCGCCTAAAGCCACGATCGTAACGCCGTTCGCAGCGTTCAAGAAGTTAAAAGCGGCTCCGGAACCACGTCCGCCACAACCGATTACACCAGCTTTTAGTTCTTTTCCATCAGTCGCCAGATCTGGTAATTCGGGCACGTAATAAGTACCGGGTTCTTTCAAAGGCTTTATTGCGTTCGCACTTTCACCTCCACCACAAGAAGTTAATACACCAACTGTACTACCTGTTCCAATTGCTCCAAGCGCACCCGCTAGGGCTGAACTTTTCAGAAATGATCTTCTGCTAATGCTGTTCTCTTTTTTCATGATATTATTTTTTTAGACACTATTTATTAGGTTCACATACAACACGGAAACCGATTCCTCTGATATCGGAGTACCACCAGATACTCTTCGGCTGTTGCGGATCGGTTTTTAACCAAGCTTCATGTTTGGTATAATCACGGGAAGCGCAGCGAAGATCTGCCGCATCGGAGGTGTAATTACCGCCTCTCACTACCCACTCAGTACCTTCGGTAACCAATGGATCTGTGGCGCTACTTCCGCTTTTAGCGTAAGCTTCAGGATCATACTTGTCGGCACAATATTCCATGACATTACCCAACATATTCTTTAAACCAAAGGGATTGGCTTTTACTAAATCCGGTTCTTGCGTCTTGTTTTTGCTGTTCTTGCTATAAATCACATAAGAACCTATACTATCAGTCTTAGCGTCGAAAAATTTACGCCAGAAGCCTTGATCGGAGAAGTCTTTTGGATTACCCGTAAAGAAATAAGGCGTTTCCGTGCCGCCACGTGCCGCATATTCCCATTCCGCCTCGGTCGGTAAACGATAAGTCTTTCCTGTTTTCTTGGATAACCATTGACAGAAAGTCTCGGCCGCATAATGAGTCATTGTAATGGCCGGGCGATCTCCGCCACCCCAGCCTTGATCCGGGAAACCGAACGGAGGTGTAGGACCGGAGATGGCATCGACATTCGGATTACTGTTATTTGCGTATACGGTCTCTGGAGGGGTACGGCCCTCACTCATCGTATTCCCATAGAAAGCCCAGTATTGATCCCAAGTCACCTCGACCTCAGCCATGAAAAACGGACTGACAGTTACGTTGTGTACAGGCGACTCATCTGCTTTATGAAATGCCTCTTTTTCCTCACTACCCATTTTGAATGAACCTCCGGGGATAGCAATCATCTTGAATGAGACCATTGTTCCGGGAATTTGTTCTACATAGTCGGTGAAAGAGGTAACTGTAGTTGGTTCCTTAAAAAACAAGCTGGTATCCGAAGATGCCCCGGATGTATTTTGTCCTGGTATACCAACCATCTTGGAGTGATTGTAGTTCGGATTGTAATGTCCTGCATCCAAATGGCAACTAATACATTGTAGATCTAGCTTTTTCTCATTCTCATCATAATATAAATGTGCCGTTACACCATCATCGGTAATTCCTTCGGGGAATAAGTTCTGATGGCACTCCTTACAAGATTCATTGGGGATATATTTAACGGCGTGTTCCAACTCGGACTTAGTTTCCCAATTGAAATCCGCACTGTCTTTAGTCAAGTATGACCAAACATCTTTCATACCCAATTTAGCCTTTGCGCTATAATGTTTCCAAGTATTTGTTTGGGGTGGGAGGTGACAAGCTACGCAATGTGTCTTAACGCCACTTCCATTATTTACATGCTTGGAAAGTTTCCAACTGTTTTCTACGTGAGGATGCACGTGGCACATCATACAAGATTTATCTGTCGAGAAATATACAGATGTTTTATAAAGGGCGATCATAATCCCAGCTCCCAAAAATAATCCGAGGAACAGGATAAACGCCTTACTTTTGAAAAAATACTTTTTCCTCTCAGACGAGTATCGATTTGAAAATTTGTTAGTTGTCATCTGTTTCTATGGTATACGATTTACACTAAGTCTCAATTAGATTTAAAATCGGCAATAAAAGTAGTATATTCCTTTATATATTGAAAGAAAAAATAGTCTCTTTAACGAAAAATGTTGTCTTATTTACGCTTTTTTATCGCAATGGGAAGAGAGGGTGAATAATAAAAAGCGGCAACACATATTCATTGTGTTGCCGCTCACGCACGGAAGGAGAGGCTCGAACTCCCGACACCTGGTTTTGGAGACCAGTGCTCTACCGACTGAGCTACTTCCGTATTGCGGGTGCAAAAGTAGTTTAATAATTTGAATATGCAAGTAAAATATGAGAAAAAATAGTCTGCTTTTTAAAAAGGCATTTAGATTATATTTAGTATGTTTGCCAAATCAAAGAAAAAGGAGTGGGAGTTTTTGTGCGAGATATCAAAGGGTTGCTTGAATCTGTGTCGGTAGATAACAGGGGAGCTTTCGAACGTTTTTATAATTTATATTATGATCAGGTTTTTCGCTTCGCTTATTATTGTTTAGGCGAGAAGGAGGCATGCCGTGAAGTTGTGACAGATGTTTTTTTCTCGGTCTGGCAATCTCGGAAACGATTAAAGGAGATTGATAATATAGATACTTATTTATATATTTCCGTACGTAACGAGTCTTTTCGTTTTCAAGCAAGGAATAAAGACTTGAATAGGGTTTCTTTAAATGAGTTGTTGCCATTAATGGAAGAGGAAGATGAGGGTTCTCCGGAGGAGCATTTGGAGTTAAAAGAGATGAGAGAGATGCTTGATAAAGCGATTGACGAACTTCCTGAGAAATGCCGTCTTGTGTTTTTGATGTCTCGTGAGGAGGGATTGAAAACGAAGGAGATCGCGGAAATATTATCGGTTCAAGAGAGTACGGTTCGTGTACAGATGAAGATCGCTATAGAAAAATTGGTAGCCCGGTTGAAGCCGAGCTTTCCAAATATTTCATTCTCTTTATTGCTGATGTTTATTTTTAATGTGATTTATAGATCTGCTTAAGCTTTCTATATGGGGATATTCCCTGTTAGAAGGAAAGATGATAGTTCTTTTATATCAGTAACGATTTTGTTTGCTCCGGCATTCGCTAGTTCTTCTTCATCCCCGTAGCCGTAAAGGACTCCTATTGAATCTATGTTATTCGCTTTTGCCCCTTCTATATCATATTTACGATCACCGATCATGACTACGTCAGACCGTGTTTTTATATCGGTGCTGTCTAATACATATTGTATTACATCCGCTTTTTCGGAACGGCTTCCGTCGAATGTGCTTCCTCCAACAAATGTAAAATAAGATTCTAAGTGGAAATATTCTAGAATTTGTTGAGCGAAGGGTTGCGGCTTTGAGGTGGCTAAGTAGATTTTCATTTCGTTTTCGGTAAGCAAACGGAGTAATTCATCAATACCTTGATACAGGGTATTCTCGAAAATACCTTGTTTTGAAAAATATTCCCGGTATTTAGCAATGGCTACATCTGCTTGCTCATCTGTAAACTGATAGAAGTCCTTAAAGGATGTTTTTAATGGTGGCCCGATGAAAGGGCATAAAGATCGTAAATCTTCTACTTCTATATTGAAATAGGAGAGGGCGTACTTTACAGAACTGGTAATACCAATCATAGGATCGGTTAATGTACCGTCCAGATCGAACAATATATGTTGATACCTTTTGTTATTCATTAGATATTAATAGGATTGAAAAAAGAAAGGCAAGATCTCTTTCAAGATTCTTGCCTTTTTGATGAGTCGGGATGAGAAGACTCGAACTTCCGACCTCCACGTCCCGAACGTGGCGCGCTAGCCAACTGTGCTACATCCCGTTTTTTGTTTTGTTGTATCGTTGTCTCGATTACGGGTGCAAAGGTACACATTGTTTTTGAACTTGCAAGAGAAAAGTGGATTTTTTTGCAGGAAAAATAGATAATTTACTGTCCTGTGAATTTTTCTTTCAAAACATTTGCTGGATTAAAAATAATACCTACCTTTGCACCCGTAATCGAAACAACGATATACAAAACGACATGATGGTGCCATAGCTCAGTTGGTAGAGCAAAGGACTGAAAATCCTTGTGTCCCCGGTTCGATTCCTGGTGGCACCACTTTTAGAGAAAGCAAAAAGAAGTAAACTCCTGATATTCAATGAATATCGGGAGTTTTTATTTTTACCCACTACGCAAAAAACAGAAAATTTTGACCTACTTCGGTGGAGCAAAAGGTGGAGCAAATCAGGAGATAATACATCTCCACCTTTTGTCTTTGTTTGACTCTGTTTGTCAGCATGTTACATAGCGAAACTCTCTCCACTTTTCCATAATTTTGTATCACTTAAAACAAGTAGAAAAATGATGGAAAGAAATTCATTTAGTGTTTTGTTTTTCCTAAAGAAAACAAAACTATTGAAGAATGGTGAAGCTTCTGTATGTATGAGAATTACGGTTAATAATGTTCGTTCTGAAACGAATATCCGTAAAAGTATTACCCCTTCCCTATGGAATCAGGCGAAAGAATGTTCTCGTGGTAAAGACCGCAAATCAAACGACCTGAACAAGTATATCGAAGAAGCCCGAATCAAGTTATATAATATACATGCAGAGCTGAAAAAGGAAAGTCTACCTATAACAGCTACCATTCTTCGGGATAAATTCTTTAACTTGGAAGAAAAAGAAGAACCTAAAACACTTATAGCTACTTTTCAAGAGCATAACGACCAATGTCGCCAGTTGGTGGGTAAAGACTTCGCTTTGGTTACTGTACGTCGTTATGAAAGCTGTAAACGCTATTTAACTGAACTTATTAAAATCAAGTACGACAAAGACGATTTACCGCTCAAAGATATAAACGGAGAATTTATTCGGGCTTTTGACTTTTACTTGAAAACAGAAAAGGAATGTGCTCAAAATACCGTTATCCGTTATATGAAATGCCTGAAAAAGATTGCTAATCTATCTCTTGCCAATGAGTGGATTAGCAAAGACCCTTTTATTGGTATCAAGTTCCATGAAAAGGAAGTCAATCGGGAGTTCCTGACTTGGGATGAACTGCAAATCATAACAAATAAGAAATTTGATTTACCTCGTATTGATTTAGTACGTGATATTTTCATTTTTGGATGCTATACGGGCTTGTCATTTATAGATATTAAGCAACTAACGGCTGAACATATCGTAAAAGACAGAGAAGGTAACTTTTGGATTCGCAAGGCTCGGCAGAAGACAAAGAATATGTGTAATATTCCGCTACTGGATATTCCTTTGGCCATTATTGAGAAGTATAAGGATAATCCAAAGTGTCAAAAACAGAATGTTTTACTGCCTGTTCCTTGCAATCAGAAAATGAATAGTTATCTGAAAGAAATCAGCGATTTGTGCGGGATTCATAAGGAAATTTCCACGCACACAGCCCGCCACAGCTATGCCACTTCTGTTTGCCTCGCTAATGGCGTTAGTATTGAGAATGTTGCCAAAATGTTAGGTCATTCCAATATCAGCATGACAAAACGGTATGCTCGTGTATTAGATCAGAGTATTTTAAATGATATGCAGAAGGTGAGGAGTAGTTTTACTTCTTCGAATGTATAATAAATATAGACTTGGCAAGGTGCTATTCTGCTGGGAATAGCACCTTAATCACTGCTATTTTATGTTTTCTTTCTCTGAATAGATCAGCAAAATCTCTTTAGCAAAATAATAAGCTCTTTGCTTAGCTCTGTACCAGAAAATTAGAGTAATAGGAATTGCAAGATACGCTCTCCAATCGTCATAGTAAGTTACTATAATAACAATGGAGCTAAGAATAGCACATGTTAACATGGTTCTTGCAAAGGCATAACTATTACTAAAATCTTCTGCTCTATTATCTTTCGATATAAATACATTTCTCATAGCTATATTGAACAACTCTTTATTACAGGGGTTCTGATTTGATGTTTTCGCCTTCAGATTATCCTTTATAGAGGTATAATTATACACTTTTATCCTCTTTATGCATTTACCATCCAGAAGGTTTGAAGAAGGCATTCCTCCCCATGTAAAGAAATAGAAATATTCCAACCAGCCGCCTAATGTATTTAAAAGATAGCCCAATCCAAAGGCAATTGCTGTATATCCAATTACATAATCTTTATCATATTCATATCCTAAAAAAGGCAAACATGATAACAACATTATGAATCCTGGCACAAGAGAAGATAGAATATCGTATGCTTTAAAATTCATATTTATTATTTTGCTTTATATTGACAAAGAAAATATGCATCAAGGTTTCTATTAAATTGTGGCTCTTCTGTCCACTCTCTTTTATGTCGGAAATCCCTTGCAAATTCTAAATTTTTAACATATATTTTAAGATAATCAGGAGAAATGTCAAGAATTACATAACCTGCTTGATTATTGGTTATTTTAACATTGCTCTTATACTGGCTGTAAGCAAGATATTTTGAACTTGCATTTCCAAATAGTGTTGCTTTGGGATTAACTATTTTTAAAAAATCATAACTTCGTCCAGAGTCTCTACCGTGATGGGGTGCAAATAAAATATCTGTATCCTTTACTAGGTCTGAATAGTTTTCTAAAATATGTTCCCATGTACTATCCTCACTATCTCCAGCAAACAAGATTTTCCAATGTCCTCCTCCTACTTTAGGAGGTGTATGTAAAATAACATATGAAGAATCATTCCAATTCTCACACTCATTACAGTCTTTTAGTAATTGTGATGTAGGGGACAAAATATGTATATCGTCATATTTGTAATATTCATTTGAGTTACCTGCAAAATACGTCAATCTCTTACATGGTTGAATTTTTCCATCTCTCAATTGTTTATAGTACTTCCAGTCTTCCATATTATAACCACCTGATCCGGCTTTATCTGAAATCTCTTTTTTGTTGTCTGTATCCCAAAAGTTAGATATACTAAAATTATTGAAGAGGTCTTTTATTCCATCTAAGTGATCCATGTCAGGATGAGTAACAATGAATCTGAAAATATTCTTTATACTGAATTTCTGTAAATATAAAATCGGATTATCGGGTATTTTTTTTTGTTTGTAATCTTTTTTGTCAGAAGGAACTTGTGTTCGTTCAAACATATTTTTCCTTATTTCAGATGCTTTGACTGCTTTTTCTTCTTCTGTATCAACATCATCGTACGCATTGCTAACATCTATTACGGTTACTCTACCAGAATCGTGTTGAATTATATTGCAGTCTCCTTCTAAGACGTTTAAAAAATGGATAGTTGACATATTACAATTTTAATTTATGATTAACTTATCACAAAAATACACATAAAAAAAGACTTAGAAGTCATTTCCCAAGTCTTTCTTAAAATATTCATTTAAAACAGCTTGTTATAAACAATTCTGTTCCAACAACTTTAATACTTCTGATTGTTTATAGAGTATTTTTCCCTTGATCTGAATAAACGGAATTTTCCCTGTATCTCGCCAGTCCTGCAAGGTTCGGGATGAAACGTGAAGCATCCGACAAACATCACGATTAGAAAGGAACTTTTCCCCATTCAGGTGCGGAGTACGTTTTTTAAGAGCATGTCGGATTGTATCCAACAACTCATTCAGATCCGTGAAGAAAGAAGCAATATCCGTTGATTTTTTATCTAATATTTCCATTGTGGTATTCATTTTAGTTCCGCATATAGTCGCCTAATGCGGAGAGGGTTAATAAATCCAGTTGCCTATCGTAGCTAATACCCGACCGTTTCAAATTATAGTAAATGAAAAATCCGTCTTCATCTTCCTGTATCTCATAGGTGGCAGGGCTTGCCTGTCGGCTCGTTTCGTTGATATGGATGACGCTAAGTAAATAGCTATCACCATTTCGGTAAATGATAATTGTCTGATTCAGGTTGATGCTCTCCCAATTGCCGACTAATACACTTAAATCGAACATTCTGCCCGTATATTCTTTTTCTTTCATCGGGATTCCTTTTTAGAGTTGTTTATTAACTGTTCCACATCCGACACACGGTAATAACACTTCCGTCCAATTTGAGAGAATGGCAAAATACCGTTATCCCTGTACGACTGTAATGTTCTCGGCGATATTTGCAATAGTCCGCAAACATCCTCGTTTCCTAACCATTGTTTTTTGTCCTGACTGTTCCCGCAAAAGTCTTTAACCTGATTGGAGAAATTCTTAAAACGCTCTTTAATCTTCTCAAACGTCTTGTTTTCGATTGCTATTATATCCATATAAAATCCTTTTACTGATTAATAATTTATCCTCATTGCAATGATTTTCAGGCAAAGTAAAGCAGAAGATTGGTTCGTTTTGGTAAATGTAATGCAGAGGCAAGAAGTGGCTGCGACTGGCGTTATTCACCAATCCCAACACATATTTTTTTCTTTTTTAATTGATATACATCTCTTTCATGCAGGGAATAGATAAGACAACACTTTTTAGAAATTTACTCTTTTTGAGAAACAAAAAGGAAGAAATTTCTAAAAACCGCTTGCGGCTCGGTGTTGGCGTTCTATTACCGGAATGTACCTTTGTAAATCAACTAAATAAAGAACTATATTAACTCTTATCTTGAAAATAAGATATTAAATTCTTTACTGATATTGCATAGTTTGAGCCCTCAATAGATTGGAATCCTACCTTCCGGCGAATGAACTGCTTTTCTCGTTGGTAGATTCTATTCCGATATGCCTATATTCATATTTTAAGGCTATTTCAGCTAAGAACTGAAGGAAGTGGGAGCCATGCCCGATGCGTTCTTTTTTGAAGCCTATTCGGGCTATAATCAGGTAATCGGGCGGAAATAGGCTTTCAAGTCTCCTGATATGCAAATATAAGTCTATTCGACTGTTTCTTCGGGTGGTTATTATATTGTCGGGTGTAAGATATACAAGCGAACGGCGGTACATAAACCGCTTCATCAGGTACATATCTATTGCCTCTTCTATTTCTTCGTATTCGTTCATAATGCTGATATTTATATTGTTATCTCCTAAATCCTCGCTTCGGTTTCTTCTTTTTTTTCGGTCGTTTTATCGGCTGTTCTTCGTTGCCGTTACTTGGTTCGGGAGTAAGAATACCTAATGCAGACGATAAGCCTAAATCGCTTCCTTGATTTACCGCCTGTTTCTTTTCCTTTTCACCGGAAATTATAGTTTGTTGGTTTTCTTGGGGTTGGCTGATAACTTTCTCCTGCATTTTGAGTTGTTCGGAGATACTTCCGTTCTTCATGGTGTTGTAGTATTCAAAGGATTCGGATAGAGGACGGTTGTACTTGAATAGCTTATCAAAACTTTGTTCTGTTTGTCGAAACAGGTTGGTACGGTCAAATCCTCCTTTGATTGCTCCTTTCTTTGTATTCTTATGGTTAGTAAGCGGTGATAGCTTTTTTTTATTGTTTTGGTCTTTCCGGCTGACAATCAAATGACAGTGCATATTCAGTTCATTGTCAGACCTATCTCTATCAAAATGTATCTTCCCGTAGAACTTTATATTTTCTGCCGATAATCCTTTGTTAAAATTCTTGGCATATTCAGGAATAACCACTTCACGGATATATTGTTTCATGGCTTCGGCTTGTTCCTGTTCGGTATTACCCATTGCCCGAAGTTCCTTTTCTGATGGGCTTATATGAATAGCATAGAACTTTGCATCCGTCTTTAGGAGTTGTCCGATATTACTGTCAATGTCTTTTATTACTTGGGATTTATAGATATTATCATCCGTTAGATTGAAAAAGCCTTCGGTATAGATTCCCTGCTCCATGCGTTCCATATCTTCATGCTCGAGATAATTACACAATTTCCGGCTACTGCCTGCATTGTTGTATGTACCTTTGGAGGGTGGCGGGAAATCTATATTCATGGATTAGTCGTTTATTAGTTCGTTAATTTCGGCTTTTAGGTTCTCTTTTCGTTTACCGTCCATTACTCCACAAGTAGTCAAATCTGAATACAGGCTAATCAGTTTCAATAACTTTGCACTATCCTTTTTCTGCACTTGTTGTAATGAACCAATATGTTTTCCCTGATTGTTTATTACATCGGCGTGTTTTTGGAACTGGTCGCTTATTTTGTACAATACTGCATGATATTTTTCTCGGCTCTGCTCCAACTGTGAAAGGATGAGCGTTTCCAATGCTTTGGCAATCGTATCAAATTTAGACGCTATTGTGTAGCTTGTCCGTATCATCGGATTTAATTGTTCTTCTTCATAATGGCGAATGAAACGGATAATATCATCCTGCCGTTTGTTAATCTTGGCAAGCTCTGACTTTACCGATTCGGGAGCATCGGCAGGATTGATATTTGCTTTCTCCAGATATAGAAAAGCCAATTTTACTATTTCCCCTTTTTTCAGCGAATAGCGTTTGCATAACTTTTCGATAAGTTTATCGGTCTCATTATCTATGGCAATGGTTGTAAATATGATATTTCGATTCTGTTTGGTCATAGTTATGACTATTTTATAGCTATTTATAAATTTAATTTGCTCATATAGAATTGTATATCAATTTGAGTTATAGCAAGTGTTATAACTGTGCTTTATGCTAAAGCACCAAAGCTGAAGGCTGTGCCCCGCAGGGCAAGAGGGAAGAACAGGACTTGTCCAGTTCCCTCTTGCTTCATTTAGCGAAACGAGCCGAGCCACAGGGCGAGGCGGTTTCTGCTAAATGGGGATTGTTAGCACTTCATTAGGTGGTAACATTACCCACCTTGTTCTGCTTCGGTTTGCTTATCGAGTTGATTTTCCTTTTTGAACCGTTCATAGGTCTTGCAATCAGCATTTTCTTGAATAAAAGTCCGGATGTCGGCTGCTCGATAATAGGTCTTATGACTTATGGTAAAGTAAGGAAGTTTGCCACTTGCCCGATACCGTTGCAAGGTTCGGAAAGATACTTTTAGCAGAAAAGCCAAATCTTGATTGTCGAGTATCTTATCGTTTTCGTCCAATACCTTGTCTGTATTGATAAGGGATTTTAGGTCTTGCCCGATTTCGGAGAGCTTCTTCGATAGCCGTTCCATCCACTTGTCGAAGTTTTCGTTGTCTATATACATTTTGCTTCATTTTTTAGTTTAACATTATTGTTTTCAATCGATTGATGAAGCAAAGTTCGGCAAATGAGTGTAAATAAGTTAGGGGTGTACCACTGGTACACCCCCATAAATAGTTGCTAAATTGTTGATTTACAAATAGCCTTTCTTCTTACTTTCTTCGATAATAGCTTTACGAAGTGTATCTAAAAATTCAGTTACTTTGGATGGCTTACGCTTAATAACACTTTCATGCTTCTTGTGAACATCCCCCAATTTGATATTGAAGAGATATTCAAATGCTTTTCCAATTTCTGTAAGGGGGGATTCTGTTCGAATATGCGTTACTACTCTCTTAGAAAGGAATAGTCCGCTAACAAGCTCCATTATTTCAATAAGATAAGTTTCATCTGTTAGGTATAGCGAGGATGATGGTAAGCTATTCTTTCGGTTCTGGAATTGAACCGGATATTTAATTCGCATATTGAGTATACGAAGTTCTGTGTTTACAAGTCCTATTGCTTCATCAATAAGCAATAACAAGGCATTTTTCCCCCTGCTCAAATTGTACACGATGCGATTTAAGCCTGTTAAGTCCAAAGGAGAGATAACGTAACAATACAGCGTAGTCTTGTTCATTTATAGCAATGTTTGCCAAGTGATTGGCAAGTTCTTGTAATGCTGCCGTAAAATCATTTACGGTAAACTCTTTTTGTGAGTATTCCGACAATAACCGGAAAAATCTCTGTTCGGATAATTCTTTCATGATTCACACAATTAAAGATGTCTTTTGATTCTAATATTCTGTTTTTTATTTATGGTATCATTATATAAACTCCCATTAAATTTTTTATATTGAGCGTTTTTATAGATTTCAACCAGTTTTTTACTATAATCCTGAATCACCGCATTGGATTTTTGGAATAAGTTGGTTGCTAAGATTCCGCTTCCCAATATGCCGGGATTACAGACTACTGTATCTTTTTTTATAGCGTTCATAATCAACTCTGAACACGTATAATCCTTAATGCCTGCCCTGTTAAATTTCTCAGACATGGATTTATTGAGTACCTGTTTATCGTTAATGGTCATAAATCCATACCACAACAAACACTTCATCCCCAATTTGGTAGCACTGATTAATACATCAAGATAAGTATTTGCATTGCTATTGGGTTTATCTATCTCGTAAGGGTCTATATGTAGAAACGTGGATTTGGGTAATGACGGCAATAGCTTTAATACTCCATCAATCGAATCGCAGTTAAAGGTTCTAATTGATGGTACAACAGCTTGGTGTCTTACAAATGATTCAATATTCTCCAGTACCTCTTTTTCTAAATCAAAGAATAGACACCCCTTAACATCATTATTCAATACTTTCATGGCTAATGCTGGAGAACCTAAATAGTTTCCATTTGCCATGCTTTCACTCTCTAATTGATAATAAAGGGAGTTTTTTAGTGTAGCATCTTTATTCGCTTCGTTCAGGAAGTGATAAATACCATATTCTTGTTCGGGAGTATGTGTCATTGTATAGATGGCACACGCTGAATTTGTTTCTACATATATCTGCGGTTTTTCTATTTGAAGAACCTCGCAGAGAACAAGATGTTTGAGAACATCGGGTTGTTTGCCGAAGTGAGTGTAAGTTACCATAATAATTCAGTTTATCATTATGGTGGCAATATTAGGTAGTAAAAGGCGAAAAAGCCTTGACGAAAGTCAAGACCTCTATTTTTGCAGTTGTTTTTTGCGGATTCTACTTAGAGTTTCAGGAGTTACACCGAGAAAAAGTGCTATTTCCTTTAAAGTTATTAGTTCTTGCAAATCAGGACATCTCTTCATTAACGTCTGATAGCGTTGTTCAGGAGTATCGCAATAGAACCCTAATAAGCGTTGGTATATCTCTGCAAACATGGTTTCGGCAATACGCCTGCCTAAACGCTGTGTTTCCATATCGGTTTCCCAAAATTGGTTGAGTTTGCTTAGAGATAGTAAATAGACCTCGCAATCAGTTGTTGCCTGTATGCTAACCGTTGCATCGATTCTATTAATTAGAGATGGATAATCACATACGAAATCATTTTCAAAACTGTAACCAACAATCCATTCTTTACCGTTCGTATCTATGCGAGTAAGACGGAATATACCAGATGCAACAAAGCCTATATGGTTAGTTTTATCGTTTTGACGAACCATATATTCATTTTTTCTAAATACTTTTAGTGTGCCACTTTCAAGAAATAGTTTTTCTAATCTCGTAGTATCTACACTTTCATTCGCATTGAATTTATCCATGTTAAATGCTTTGTAATTACAAAAATACGAAGAATGATGGATATATTTGGCAAGGTTTCAACAAAATGATTTATCTTTGTAGTAGAGTTATTTGAAGCAATGGAAAAACACAGCAGACTAAAGAAGTTCGCTCGTTTCTATATCGTTACCCATTGTTATACTCTTCTTCTTCAAAAATCTATTATTCAATAGATTACAATCACATTTCTTGTTTCAAAACACATATAATGCCTTTATGAATATTTCAATGAAGAATTAACACATAAAATAGTTTCCAAAATTTCCAAATTATGACGATTCCTCGTATATTTGCAAAAGGAAATGTGTTGTGAAGAATTTCGCCGCAAAGCAGTGCAAAAATTTGGTGGAGCAATAGCGGGAGATTACTTCTTTTTTGAAAATAGATCTATAAGAAATACAGTCACTTAAGTCAAAATGACGATTGCTGGTGGCACCACTGAAAATCAAAGGGTTACTCATATGAGTAACCCTTCTTTATTTTTACCTCTCTGCGATATAAACTCCACTAATAATGGCTAAAGCGCCAATACCAGAAGCTATCGTAATAGTTTCTGATAGAAAAATCGCAGAAGTTATCAAGGTGACCAGAGGGACAATGTAAATATAATTGGCTGTTTTTGATGCTCCGAGGGCTCTGACTGCCGTATTCCACATGATATAACAAAGCATTGAGGCGATGACACCCAGAAATAATATATTTAAATATACGACTGGCAGTTTCAATAACTCTAGTTTGATATTTAAAGGGTAGATCGCAAAGTAGAAGAAAAGAGAAAGTATCCCATAAAAAAATACTTTTCGTGTAATAAACAAGGTGGGATAAGAACGACTCAAACGCTTTAGGATAAGACAGTAAAAAGCCCACATCGTAGCGGCAACTAAAGTGAGAAAATCACCAAGTGGATTTACTTTTAAAAGAACACTGCCGTTGAAAACAACTAATCCGACTCCAAATAAGGCAACTAAAGATCCATATAACAGCCCTTTCCTAAGAGATTCTTTATAAAATAGGTGAGACAATACCGTTGTAATGATCGGTGCTGTACAGATCAATAATGAAACGTTGGAAGCCAATGTGATGCCCAGTGCCGTATTCTCCGCTATGAAGTATAGGGAGCCACCACATAATCCAGACAAGAACAATAAGAATTCATCTTTTACGCAATTAGCCCACAACCGTCGATGCGCTATAGTCAAAATACAAAAATACGCAAGCACGAAACGATATAACAATATCTCAACCGGTGATAATCCTGTATTAATCAGTATTTTTGTGGAGACAAACGTTGTTCCCCATATAATGACTGTCAATATGGCGATACTATGATACAGAAGATCTTTACTTTTAAACATAATTGTGTTAGAATTAGATTTTTATTTGCTGCAAAGTTATTTAAAGAAGATTGTTTTCCTATACGTCAAGCTTAAATACGATAATTTTCCTATTTTTGTCCTGTTTTGTATTCTATAATTCTAATTCGGGGATATTAAATCAAATAAAACAGGAAAAAAAACTATGGCACTACTTGATGAGACTGATATTGAAATTCTTCATTCTTTGCAAAAGGACGCAAAGATCAATGCAAAAGAGCTTTCTGAGAAACTTCATATCTCCAAGACTCCTATTTACGAACGAATCAAACGTTTAGAAAACGAAGGATATATAAAAGGATATGTGGCATTGGTTGACAATAAAAAAATAGGATTACCCTTGATCATTTTCTGTAATGTATCTTTAGCTGTACACGATGATGAGCATATCGAACGCTTCAAAGAAGAAATACGGAATATCGATGAAATAATGGAATGTTACTCGACGGGAGGTATTTATGATTTCTTTGTCAAAGTGGTTCTTAAGGATTTAGATGCCTATAATCAATTTGTGTTCGAGAAATTAACCAAGGTTCATGGCATCGTGAAGATGCAAAGCTCTTTTGTGCTTAATGAAATCAAGCATACTACAGTTTTGAATATACCCAAAAATAGTTGATTGAAGCTTAATGTCGCAGTATTATATGAAATGTCTCTTTTTTACTATAGAATTGATTAGGGGTTATTTACCTTTGCCCCGATAAATTAAATTCTATAAGATGCAGTCATTTAAAATAATAAAGCCTATTCATATATTAACTCCTTATGTGAGATATTATTGGATACTGGAAGATGGCGCAGATGTTTCTGTATCTGAACGGACTTTACCAACGGGCTGCATACAATTAGTATTTCATAGAGGTAAAAGGCTTTTATTAGTAGGAAAAAAAGAATCGCAGCCTCAAGCGTTCATCTGTGGGCAATGCCTCAACTTTTCAGATGTGATGTCAGCCGGAAAGATTGAAATGATCACGGTTGTTTTTCAGCCGTACGCGGCAAGAGCCATCCTTCAACTTCCCCTTAAGTTCTTTTATGGAGAACTTATAGCGGTGGATGCTATAGCAGATTTGGAATTATCAATATTATCCAGAAAAGTGATAGAGGCTGATGACCATGAAACTTGCATCCGCTTGATCGAGCAGTTTTTGATTCACCGTCTTTATAGGTTTGAAGGCTATGAATATAACTTAAAGCGAATATCCGCAGTCCTCCATCAAATAAATGAACAAGCGAAAACTAATATTTCTGAGTTATCTGAAACCGCATGCCTAAGCTCTAAACAGTTCAACCGCATTTTCTTAGATTATGTAGGAGCTACGCCCAAAGAGTTTCTTCGTATCGTTAGGATGCAACGAGCTTTATTTAAGGTACAACAGAATCCATCCATTTCATTCGCTCAATTAGCTTATGAATGTGGGTTTTCAGATCAGTCACATATGATAAAAGAGTTTAAGCTGTTTTCCGGCTATACACCCACGGAGTATCTTTCCTTATGCGCTCCTTATTCTGATTATTTCTCGGAATGATCAAGATGTCCTTTTTCTTCTATCCTATAGATACGATACGCTCTACTTTTGTGATGTCTTCGCGAGGACATTAACAGTAACTATAAAAAGAAAACAAAATGAACAATTTAATTGCTTTTTTCGAGATTCCAACTGTAGACTTTTATCGAGCGATCAATTTCTATGAAACTATTTTGGGGTTAAAACTATCGGTTTTCGAGTGTGAGACAGAGAAGATGGCTTGTTTTATCGAGCAAGGAGAAGTGGTTGGGGCTTTGTTCTACGCTCCTAGTTATCAACCTTCGCCGGATGGTATCTTAATCCATTTTAATAGCCAAGATATCGAGGACACTTTATCTAAAGTATTGGATAAAGGGGGTAAAATTATTATACCCAAGACAAAGATTGAAGCGGAAAATAAAGGATACTTCGCCGTTTTAGAAGATAGCGAAGGAAATCATGTCGGTATCTACGAAAAATAAGTATCTTCGGCCAAGATATCCCTACAATATATAATATGAAAGAAAATAAGTATGATGATGAACGCTTTTTCGGTCAATACAGTCAGATGTCTCGCTCTGTACAAGGGCTGAGAGGAGCAGGAGAATGGCATGAGCTAAAGAAGATGTTGCCTGATTTTAACGGAAAGCGTGTATTGGATTTAGGGTGTGGTTTTGGCTGGCATTGTCGATATGCCATAGAGCGAGGGGCGACCTTCGCTTTAGGCATTGACCTTTCCGGGAAGATGTTAGACAAGGCACGGGAGATAAATTCCTCCCCGTTGATCGAATATAAAAGAATAGCAATCGAGGATTTTGATTTTGCTCCAAATTCTTTTGACATCGTGATCAGCTCCTTGACATTCCATTATCTCGAGTCGTTCGATACGGTTTGTACAGAGGTATATAAATGTTTAACGCAAGAGGGTGTCTTTGTCTTCTCTGTGGAACATCCCGTTTTTACTGCTTATGGCAATCAAGATTGGATTTACGATTCGGAAGGGAAACCTGCGCATTGGCCGGTGGATCATTATTTTCAAGAGGGAATCCGGCATGCTCATTTTTTGGGAGAGGATGTAACCAAATATCATAAGACACTTACGACTTACGTGAACGGATTGATCAAGGCGGGTTTCTGTATCACCCATCTGGTGGAGCCTCAACCGGACGAATCGATGCTGGATACGGTTCCCGGGATGCGAGACGAACTTCGCCGTCCGATGATGTTGCTTATCGCCGCTCGAAAGAATTAAAAAAAAGCGTATCTTTGTGGCTGAAAAGATGTCTTTTCCGTGTGCTTGCTAAACCACGTATTAAAAACAAGAAAGATATGAAACAACAAGATGCCGCTTTGGTATGCTTCTCGGGTGGACAAGATTCCACGACTTGCCTTTTCTGGGCGAAGAAGCATTTTTCACGTGTAGAGGCCGTATGCTTCACATACGGACAGAAACATTCCTTGGAAATAGAGGTCGCTCGAAAGATCGCCGCGGATGCGGACGTGCCTTTTCAGTTATTGGACGTATCGCTTATCAGCCAGTTAGATCCCAATTGCTCGCTTACGAATGCGAGCATAGAGATGGATCAAGAGAAGCCGGAGGATAGCTATCCGAATACGTTTGTGCCCGGCCGTAATATGGTATTCCTTACTTTCGCCGCTATCTTAGCCCGTGGTAAGGGGATTTATCATTTGGTAACGGGTGTCTCCGAGGCTGATTATAGTGGTTATCCGGATTGCCGGGATACGTTCGTGCGTTCTCTTAACGTAACATTAAATCTGGCGATGGATGAGCAATTCGTAATTCATACCCCGCTTATGGACCGGGATAAGAGCGAAGTCTGGGAATTGTCGGACGAGCTGGGCGTCTTTGATCTAGTACGTACGCAGACGCTGACTTGCTATAACGGTGTTATGGCTGAGGGATGTGGGCATTGCCCCGCTTGCAAACTTCGCAAGGACGGATTGGAGAAATACCTGAAAAGGAAAGAAGAGAATCAAAAGTAAATTAAAGAAATGGACGAGAGAAAACAAGAAGGAGAGTTGCACTTATTAGGTGGCTCTACCGTATATAAACAGGATTACGCTCCGGAGGTATTGGAGGCATTTACGAACAAGCATCAAGGAAATGATTATTGGGTACGGTTTAATTGCCCGGAATTCACCAGTCTCTGCCCGATTACCGGACAACCGGATTTCGCTACGATTCATATCGATTATATCCCCGACGTGAAAATGGTAGAGAGCAAGAGCTTGAAGCTTTACTTATTCAGCTTCCGCAACCATGGGGCGTTTCATGAGGATTGCGTGAATATTATCATGAAGGACTTGATAAAATTAATGGATCCGAAATATATCGAAATTACTGGTATATTCACACCGAGAGGCGGTATAAGTATTTATCCGTATTGCAATTACGGTCGTCCGAACACCAAGTTTGAGCAGTTGGCCGAGAAAAGATTATTTGATCATAATCAATAAGATTTCTGACAAATCGTTATCAGTCTCGGCAAAAAACGGTATATTTGCAGCAAGAAATGTTAACTAACTAATAAATCATTTTAGACCATGAACAAAAGATTGCTTACAGTTGCGGCTTTCGCTTTAGCGGGTTGCGTTACCGTTGTCGCTCAAGACAAGAAAAAAGAGTTCAAGATGCCTACAGGTTATGCGGGTATCACGCATGAGATGTCCGAGTTTTACGAACCTGTTCCGCCGGTAGTCACTCCGGGTACAGACTTAAAAGGTGGAGGTTTCACGGCTCCTTCCGACGCTATCGTTTTGTTTGACGGCAAGGATCTTTCCGCTTGGGAGAGCGTAAAGGGCGGTGCTGCCGAATGGGATGTAAAAGATGGCGTATTTACCGTAAACAAGAAGAAGGGTGATATCCAGACCAAACAGAAATTCAACGATTTCCAGATGCACATCGAGTGGCAGGTCCCGACGAATATTACCGGTGAGAGCCAGTCGAGAGGTAACAGCGGTATTTTCCTGCAAGGGATGTATGAGGTTCAAGTGTTAGACTGCTACAATAACCCGACTTACGTGAACGGCCAGACTGGTAGTATCTACAAACAATCCATTCCTTTGGCCAACGCCATGCGTAAACCGGGCGAATGGAACGTATACGATATCATTTATACCGCCCCCACTTTCAAGGAAGATGGTTCTTATCGCACGCATCCAACCGTAACGGTTATCCAGAATGGCGTGGTTTTGCAGAACCATACGACGATATTGGGTACGACAGAGTGGATCGGTTTCCCGCAAGTGAAGAAACATGGCGCAGGCCCTATCATCCTGCAGAGCCATGGCGATCCTAGCGAGCCGATCAGCTTCCGTAATATCTGGATTCGTGAGCTATAAGAGAAACGTGTTGATTGTAATAAGAAGGGATGGACTTGATATTAAGTTCATCCCTTTTTCGTTAAATAACAGGCTGGTTTTATATGAGAGAAACATTTTTTTCTATAGCACGAAATTTTAGTTTTCCTTAGATGAAACAAAAGTTTTCCAATGGAGAAACTCTAGTTTCCTGCTGAAAAAATGTCTTTTCCTGATTTATCTAGACACTTTTTTTGTTTATAAACGTAATCAGT